>Ga0163109_10000025_pt1 | contig 146851 bp, 112 predicted proteins | sample CRUFie1St13metaG_FD_108704 | JGI IMG/M metagenome (GOLD analysis project Ga0163109, IMG submission 108704) | Marine microbial communities from the Costa Rica Dome - CRUD Field 142mm St13 metaG | ecosystem: Environmental > Aquatic > Marine > Oceanic > Photic zone | place: Costa Rica: the...
AACCTTAGGGAAGATGGCCCTCGGAATAAAAGTCACAAATATTGATGGAACCCGCATTGGGTTTGGGACAGCAACATTGCGGCACTTCGGGAAAATCGTTTCGTTCTTAACACTATTCATTGGGTACATAATGGTAGCCTTCACCGAAAAAAAACAGGGGTTACATGACAAAATGGCGGGTTGCCTTGTGGTAAACAAATCGGAAGGTAATAACCTTTCGGAGCATGCGACTCTGAGAAGCCCCCATTAAGAAGACTTAGAGCAAATAATAGGTGCTAGGATTTACCCCATTAGCATGTTTATTGGCCGATCTCAATTTTGGCCAAAAATAAACCATTTTAGCCAAAAAACAGCCAAAAAACGTCAATTTTGGCCCAATTTGGGCCATTTTTGGCTCTTTTCAGGTATTCTTAGTTTTAGAATTTGTTCTGCTTAGCTCACTGTGTTACCTACTTTAATCACATGAGATTCTTGTACGCCGCCCTGCTTATTTCCTTTCTGTTAGTCGGCTGCTCAGAACCCTCAACGGAGCCGAGGGAGGACGAGCTAACGCTCATATCACCACCACTCATACTGATTGAAGACTCGGACTTCTCCCATGACGCTTTGGGCGAATTGGGGTGGAAGGTGTGACAGCGAAGAACCATCGGGAAGCTCGAGAAGGGCGGTTTTCGTTAAGAAAGACGCAGTTAAGATGGTGTTGAGGCAGGCAGAGGTAATCTCTGGAAAAAATTAGACGTAATTAGAAACTCTTTCGGAAACCACGAAGGTTTCTAAAGCCACCTCTCCCGGAGGCCTAAAATTACACAGTTGAAATTTCTTTCCGAGGAGCCATCTTTTCGGCATTTTTAACTCAATGTTCCACCACTCTCCCATCGGCGAACTCAGAATCAGAGCGAATAAAACGGAGATCTGCTCGACCGAGTTCATAAATCAGCCAGGTTGGGCCAACCACTCGCCCAAACAATCCTCTAATCTCCATCTTAAGAGCATTATTCGGGCACTGAATCTTTATTTTGCAGGAAAATTGAGCACCTTCAAGACTCCAACCGCCGCTAAAGGAACTCCCTTCCTAGAAATCGTCTGGAGTGAGCTCCAAAAACTCTTCGCTGGGTCAACTATCCATTACGGCACAATTGCGGAACGGATCGGAAACCTCAAAGCGTCGAGGGAAGTTGGTCTCGCAAACAACCGTGATCCCATACACATTCTCGTCCCTTGCCATCGAGTTGTGGGAAAGAGCGGTTCCTTAATCGGTTACGCAAGCGAACTTTGGCGAGAGGAATGGCTGATCAAACACGAGGGAGCTCTCACTTAGTTCAAGGACCCTTGATTTTCTTGAATCCATGGATTTGTCCTCATACGTCTTAGCCATATGGCCCTACTTGGGTACCTACCTCGGTTTTGGATTGGCGTTTGTTTTAATTGCTCGGCTCATGCGAGAGAAAAGGCGGCCCAGTGCCACCGTCGCTTGGTTGTTGGTCATTTGGTTCGTTCCTCCACTCGGCGTACCTCTATACCTGATCTTCGGAGGGCGTAAGATCTCAAGACTCACTCGCAATAAGAGTCCTTTGAACATCGCTCTGCCAAACGAAACGGGCACGATTAGTTCATCCGCCTTCGGCGTTATTTCGAAAGGCAACCGAACAAGGATGCAACCCACTGGCGTACACGCTTTCAAATCGCTCATAAGAGAAATTAGAGCGGCTAAAGAATCGATAGAGATCACAACGTTCATTCTTAGCCACGACACTATTGGGCGTGATGTGGTAAAGGAACTCTCACGCAGAGCCCGGGCAGGAGTTGAAGTGAGACTACTCCTCGACGCCGTGGGTTCATTTGGCATGAAAACTCTCCATATGTTGGAGCTTGCGAAGGCGGGAGGGAGAATTGAGCGCTTTATGCCCGTCTTGCCCTTTCTATCGCTTGGCAGAGCCAATCTCAGGAACCATAGGAAACTAGCCATTTTCGATCGAAAACGGGTAATAATCGGAGGACGCAATATTGGAAAAGAATACATGGGCCCCATCCATTCGCCGAAACGCTGGAAAGACTTAAGTCTCCTCATTGAAGGTCCCGCGGTCATGCAGCTTTCGGCAATATTCGAAGCAGACTGGGCATTCGCTTGCCGTAAGAAGGGCGAAGTCCAAAGACCGATTAAAAGCGTTCCTGAATTCCAAGGAGGTGAGCCAAGCACCATTGAAATCATGGTCAGTGGCCCCGATACCAGAGGGGATCCGCTATATGAAAAAATCCTCTCAATTATCCAAGAGGCTGAAAAGAGTGTCACCATCGTCACGCCTTACTTTATACCAGACGAAGTTCTGCAAAGATCTTTAATGGTGAAGGCTCGCTCTGGCAAGTCCGTCCGCCTCCTGATACCTAGGCGCTCCAATCACCCGATCACCGACCTCGCTAGAAATGACTTTCTACGTGAGCTCTCAGAGGCCGGGGTAGAGATACTGCTATTTAATGATGGTATGATGCATGGTAAAGTCGTCCTCGTAGACGAGGATATCGCTATGACCGGTTCAGCCAATATTGATTTGCGAAGCCTGTTCGTGAACTACGAACTCGCCGCGTTCTTCCACTCTCAGAAGGAAATCGGTGAAATTACTAGCTGGGTAGATGTACTATGCCAAAGCACGGAACCATTCACTGATACTGATGAAAACGAGCAGCCGCTGCTCAAATCAATCGCCGAAGATCTCAGCAGACTGATCGCACCTTTACTCTAAGATACTAGCTGAACTCAAAAATCACTTGTTTCCATCGAGCATCAGCTTGTACTCGACCGAGTCCCGGATTGCTTGCCAGCTGGCTTCGATAATGTTGTCGCTAGCTCCAACCGTTCCCCAGATCCCCTCTCCATCTGCAGATTCAATCAAAACCTGTGTTTTCGAATTTGCTCCAGCTTGAGAAGCCAGTATACGTACTTTGTAGTCTTTTAACTCCAGATCCTGGAGTTTTGGATACGTCTTGGAAAGGGCCAACCTCAAAGCGCTATCCAGCGCTCCAACAGGACCGCTCGATTCCGCGACGGTGTAGTGGGGTTTACCATCAACATTCACCTTTATGGTAGCTTCCGAAGTTGTCGGCTCATCCGGCGATCGCTTCTCAACGATTACGCGGTATCCCTCAAATTCAAAATGAGGTTCATGCTGCCCGATTAATTTATCTAGCAGCAACCGAAGAGATGCATCCGCCGACTCGTATTCATATCCATTATACTCTAACTCTTTAAGCTTCTCAATAATGGACTTGGTTTCCGGAGAATCTCTATCAATGTTTACCCCCAGCTCCTGGGCCTTCATCAAAAGGCTGCTTCTTCCCGCCATATCTGAAATAAGTACACGCTGTTTGTTACCGACTTTCTCCGGCTGTGTATGCTCATAACTATGGCCTACCTTTTTTGTCGCATCAGCATGAGCGCCTCCTTTGTGGGTAAATGCTGAAAGGCCGACGTAGGGGGCCTTTTTATCATGAGATTGATTAGCCAAGTCAGACAAGAACAACGATATGCCCCGCAGGTTCTCGAGATTGCCGCTGCAATTCATTTCAAAGCCAAGCTTTAATCCGAGGTTGGGAATTATCGTAGTTAAATTCGCGTTACCGACTCTTTCGCCATAACCGTTGAAGGTCCCCTGAACATGCGTCGCACCAGCTTCGATCCCCGCAAGGGATACCGCTACCCCTACTCCAGCATCATTATGGCAATGTACTCCAACCTGAGTGTCGGGAAATCTTTCAACAACCAATTTGGTAGCGCTCGCAAGAGCACCAACCATCACTCCCCCGTTCGTGTCACACAGAGCGAGGCAATCCGCGCCGCCTCTAACGGCTGCTTCGAGTGTCTTTAGTGCGTACTCGGGACTATCCGTGTAGCCATCGTAGAAATGCTCGGCGTCATAGATGACTTCCCTTCCATTCTCCTTGAGGAATCGGACCGAATCCTCTATCATTCTCAGATTCTCCTCAGGCTCGACTCGCAAGACTTCAGTGACATGCAAAAGCCAGGTTTTTCCGAATATAGTTACAACCGGTGTTTCTGCGTGCAGTAAGGTCTGCAATTGCGGATCGTCCTTTGCTGCAAGATTTCCTCTTCTTGTTGATCCAAACGCAGCGATTTTGGCATGCTTTAATTCAAGCTTTTTCGCCTCCTCGAAAAAGGCCATATCTCTCGGATTCGACCCAGGCCATCCGCCTTCGATATAATCGATGCCAAACTGATCGAACTTTTTTGCGATTCGCAATTTGTCCGTAACTGAAAAAGATACTCCCTCTCCCTGGGTTCCGTCTCTCAGAGTTGTATCATATATAAATACCTTTGCATTGCTCATAATGCTTTTACGATTGAACTAGTTTTTGCTTGGAGGCGATGAATTCCTTTATGGCATCTGCATTCGCAGAAATGGAATGTTTAACGATCTGGCGTTCCTTCAAGCTATCGAGACTTGGATGCGTAACCGAGATGCCAAGCGTTTCTTCAATGATTTCAGGAAATTTTGCAGGATGAGCCGTTGACAGTATGACACAATGCTCAAATTCATCTAGGTCTTTGAATGCGCAGGCGGTGTGGGGATCTGCTATGTATCCATATTTATGGTAAACATTACGTATCGTTTCGAAAATCTCAGAATCGTCCATCCGCGAACTCGACATCGATTTTATCAGAGAATCGTCACGCGATTCGAACTTCCCTTTTTGCTTGAATTCCGACATGGTTTCACGAGTCCTATCCGCATCTTCACCAAAACCAAAATAAAGATACCGCTCAAAGTTCGACGCAACCTGTATGTCCATAGATGGAGCCAAACTCGCTGAGGCATCCTCCACGGAGTAGTCCCCGCAAGAGAAAAAGCGGTGTAGAATATCGTTTCGGTTGGTCGCCACCCTAAAACCCGCTACCTTCATGCCCATCTGGCTAGCCATCCAACCTGCCAATACATTGCCAAAATTACCCGTCGGTACAACAAAAGTAGTCTTTTCTCTTTGGCCTGTTGGCAATTTAAGCCACGCGTACAGATAGTAAACACACTGAGCAAGGATACGGGCAAGATTGATGGAATTTACGGCGGATAGATTCACTGCCCGACTGAAATCCCAGTCACCAAACACCTCTTTCAGTGCCGCCTGCGCTTCATCGAAACTTCCCGTAATTGCCATCGGATAGACATTGGTTTCTCCCGTACATGTCATTTGCCTCTCCTGCAAAGGTGAGACACGACCATCTGGATATAAAATGAATACATTGACACCCTTCTTGCCTACTAATCCGCTAATCGCTGCCGCTCCCGTATCTCCAGAAGTCGCACCCAAGACATTGATTGACAATCCCGTCCTAGACACTTGCCGCTCATATATCTTCCCAAGTAATTGCAGGGCGAAATCTTTGAATGCCAATGTCGGTCCATGGAAGAGTTCCAGAACGCTAATGGACTCGCTTAGCGAGACCAATGAAGCGTGCTCTTCGTTATTAAAGTCTGAATACGATTCTTCAACTATTGCCCCTAGTTCTTCCTCATTAATATCGGTAGCAAATTCACAAAAGAACGACGTGCACAAGTCAGGATAAGACTTCCCCTCCCAACCAGACAGCTTCAACCTAAGACTGGGCAGTATCTCTGGAACGAAAAGACCGCCATCTGGCGCGAGACCGATTTTCACCGCTTCCGAAAAGCTATGAGGTTCGGAAAATCCCCTTGTACTAACGAAATTCATACATGATGAGGATCATTAAATGTCCAAGCCAAAGGCTGAGTGAACGGCCCGAATAGCATGGTTCGACTCATTCTCATTGATCACTACCGAAATCTTTATTTCAGAAGTACTAATAAGCTGAATGTTGATTTCCGCATCGCTTAAAGCTGAAAACAACCGGCTTGCCACGCCTGAGTGCGTACGCATCCCAACCCCCACTACAGAAAGCTTCGCGATATCTCCAACAAGAGTAACCTTTCCTCCACCCAGTTCCTGCAGCACTTCCTCCACGGCTTGAGAGGCTCGGTGAGTGTCGTCCCGCGGAACGGTAAAAGTGAGGTTTGCCACTCCGTTTCGTCCAATGTTCTGCACGATCATATCGACTACGACGTTTGCCTCAGAGAGCGACCTAAATACCCGAGCGGCCGTTCCCGGCTTGTCCGGAATGTTCGCAACCATCACTTTTGCTTGATTTTTATCGAGTGCGACACCGCGCACCACGACGTCTTCCATAGAACTGACTTCCTCTTTCACGATCGTGCCTGGTTTATTTTTAAAACTGGATCTAACTTCAAAGGGAACATTAAATTTACTCGAGAACTCAACTGAACGAGCCTGCATGACTTTAGTACCTAAGCTGGCAAGCTCAAGCATCTCTTCATAACTAATCTCTGGCAGCTTCCTCGCCTTTGGGACAATGCGAGGATCTGCAGTATACACACCCTCCACATCTGTGTAGATCTGACATAGGTCCGCATCTACACCTTTGGCCAAAGCGATAGCCGACAGGTCGGAACCTCCACGGCCTAGAGTTGTTATCTGACCTTGCTCACCTTCCCCTTGGAAACCGGCGACAATCACAACTCGATGCGAATCCAAATGTTTGATCACGGACCTGCAATCCATACTGACAATTCTTGCTCGGGTATGGCAAGGGTCCGTTTTGATGCCTGCCATTGCCCCTGTTAGGGAAACCGCATCCACGCCCAATGCCTGCAAGGCCATAGCCGTCAATGCGATTGTCTCCTGCTCACCCGCAACAAGAAGCATATCCATCTCCCGGTCGGCTGGATTCCGATTGATCGCCTTTGCACGATTGATCAAATCGTTGGTGACCCCTGAACGGGCGGATACAACCACAACAATCTGATTGCCCTTATCATGGTCCTCCTTGATTAAGCGTGCCACATTCCGGATACGATCTACGTCTCCTAGGGACGTTCCGCCAAACTTTTTTACAATACGCACCATCTACTTGATTCTCTCAACCTCAAGAAATCGTGCCAATCGGCATGCAGAACGGCTCTTCCTCAAGCGTCGCTAAACACCCTAAATCTACCACTGCTCGCTGGATTGCCTCTTCTGATGTCGAGTGCGTCGTTATTATCAATGACGCCCGTTCCGCCTTCTCAGGCACTTCCTTTTGAGTCACGCTGGCTAGGCTAACCTGGTGAGATGCAAAAATCGAAGCGATCTCAGCCATAACGCCCGGCTGATCCATTACCACTAGCCGGATGTAGAAACGGGATTGGATTTCACTCGGCCTCGATACCTCAATGCATCCACCGTTCTTTGGAGCTAAATCTATGGATGGAGAACGACCTTCCGGCCCTCTAAATATCAGTAGTTTCGCCGCATCAACCACATCCGAAATAACGGCACTAGCGGTAGCGTGCCGACCCGCTCCCGGGCCAATGTAAACCGTTTCGCCAACCACATCCCCGTGGACTGAGACCGCATTATAAACGCCGTCAACGCTTCCAAGAGAGCTCGTTTTTTCCACTAGTGTTGGAAGAACAGATACATGCAGTGCCTTTCTTTCTCTTTCCTTGTTAACGACAGCAATCAGCTTCACAGCGTATCCATTGTCTTTCGCAAAACGTATATCCTCTTGAGAAACATCCTTAATTCCCATCAAACGAACATCCTTGAAATCAACCCACTTGCCATGGGCAAGATACGCGAGCACAACCGCCTTGTGAGCCGCGTCAATTCCATCCACGTCAAGCGACTCATCCGCTTCTGCATAGCCCAGCTTCTTCGCTTCTACTAGGATTTCTTGATAACTTAGGCCTTCATTCGCCATTCTTGTTAGGATATAGTTACAAGTGCCGTTCAGGATTCCGTGGATGCTTGAAAAGTCGTTGATAACCAATCCCTCACGAATGGCTTTAATTACTGGGATACCACCCGCCACGCTGGCTTCGAAAAGCAAATGCCCTCCAAACTCCTGCACAATCGAAACCAATTCCCTACCATGATCACAGAGAAGCGCCTTATTGGCTGTCACAACGATCTTACCCGCTTTAAGAGCCGCAGTCGTGACCTCACGAGCGAGCTCGGTACCCCCCATCAATTCGCAGACGATATCGATACTCGGATCAGTGGCTATAGCGATTGGATCGTTCGACATGGAACTCTCGTCAATTTCCACGTCCCTTTTTTTGGACAAGTCCCTGACTGCGATTCGGGTTACAAACATATCAACACAGAGAAGCTCTCGAAGTGCTTGCCGCTTGCTATTTAAGTGCTCATAGACACCTTGCCCTACTACTCCAAAACCGCAGAGCCCAATATTTATAGTACGATTGCTCATTGGTTTTCCTCCTTTCTTGCCGATTTTTTTTCAAAACGGTTTTCCTCTCCCTTTAGCAATCTGGAGATATTCGATTTGTGCCTGACGATAACCACCAGAGCCAGTGCTATAGACATCCAAAATAAAGATACAATTGAATCGAAAAAATGGTTCGAAAAAGGTAACGAAACAGACATCAGTATAGATGCTACGGATACGTATCGAGTCGTATAGAATACTATAAGCCAAACAATTATTCCAATCAATGCAGCATAGGGCATTAGGGCGACAAGGCCTCCCAGCATAGCGGCAACGCCCTTTCCTCCACGGAAACGGGTAAAAACAGAAAACGAATGCCCTATCACCGCAGCAAACATGCCAATCAATCCGTAGCTTTCTGAATATTCCAGTTTAGAGTACTCGATTAAAGGCCAACCAGTCGCCAGTATACCCTTGAAGAAATCCAGCACGAAAACAGCACTTCCTGCCACATTGCCAACAGACCGCTTAACATTGGTCGCTCCTGGGCTTTTACTTCCGACTGAAAAAATATCCACCCCATTGGCTTTAGCAACCCAGTAACCAAACGAAAGCGAACCGACTAAATAGCCAATTCCGGCTGAAAACAAAGCCGCTATAGGATCCAGCAACATGGGAAAAACCTCAACATTCCAGATAGACAAGCTCTGCCTGCTTGATCGCCTTAATGGCGTGAATCTTCTCCATCGTCACGTCATCCACCTCGCTATCTAGACCCGCGATATTCAAAGCGATCCCACCAATCTCATTGCGGCTCAGGGACATCGAAGCAATGTTCACTCCGGCATCGCCAATGATGGTACCCAGCTGACCGACAATTCCCGTTTCATCGCTATTCGCAATAACAAGAAGATATCCACAAGGCTCGACTTCTACGTCGCGGCCATTAATCGCCACAACCCTTGGCGAGTTCCCCTTGCCCATCAAGGTACCTTCAACTGAAACAATTTCCCCGTTATGGCACTTTGCTTCCACTTTAATAAGTTCGGTAAAATCGGTCTCCGCACTCGAGCAAACAACTTCAACGCCTACACCCAGCCGCTCTACAAGCACCATAGCATTCACGAAATTGACATTGCTTCCTGATATATTCTGGAGAAATCCCTTCAATACGCTTCGTGTCAGAGAGTTCGAATCGAGATCCACCACTTTCCCATAGAAGGTAATGGTGAGACTCTCGATCTTGTCCAATGCGAGTTGCTGAACGAACGTTCCAATCTTCGAGCAAAGTTCGAGGTAGGGACCCACCTTTTCAATCGTGGACGCGTCCAAGGAAGGCATGTTGATCGCGTTGCGGATTTCTCCCCCACGAACGGCATCAGCAACCGCCTTTGCTATTTCAACACCCACGCTCTCCTGAGCTTCCTGTGTCGACGCTCCCAAGTGGGGAGTGAGATTTACGTTCGGGTGAGACCGTAGCGGATGATTACCGGCAGGGGGCTCGGATTCATAGACGTCCAAACCTGCGGCAGCAACCTTTCCACTGTTCAGCGCATCGACCAAAGCAGATTCTTTGATAATGCCTCCTCGAGCGCAATTGAACACGCGAACGCCATCCTTCATCTTTTCAAAGGCAGTTTCGTCGATCATGTATTTTGTCTGGTCCGTCAAGGGCATGTGAACCGTTATGTAGTCGGAGCGCCTGAAAAGCTCTTCCAATTCGACCGGTTCAACGCCCATCGCTTCCGCCCGCACCTCTGTCAGAAAAGGATCGTAGGCGATGATATTCATCCCAAAGGCTTTCGCCCGCTTGGCGACTTCACTTCCGATACGTCCCATACCGCAAACACCCAGCGTTTTACTCAGTAATTCGCTACCACCCAGAATCTTCCGATCCCAGCGTCCCTCCCTCATGGACGCGGCTGCCTGAGGAACCGGTCTTGCCCCGCAAAGCATATGCGTGAAGGTCAGCTCAGCTGTCGCGATTGTGTTTCCAGCGGGGGTGTTCATAACCACAACCCCGTGGTCTGTGGCCGCAGGAATATCTATGTTGTCAACTCCGACTCCCGCCCGGCCGACTGCCTTCAGATTTGACGCGTTGGCCAATACTTCCTTCGTGATCTTTGAGTCGCTCCGAACGATGATACCCGAGACCTCATGAGCATGCTCCATCAGCTTTGCGGCCCGCTCGTCTTTGGGCAGGTCAAAGATTTCAACTACCTCGAAGCCTTCTTGGCTCTTGAGATAATCAACTCCTACGGGAGAGATTTTATCGGCTACTAGTATCTTCATTGGACAAAATGAGGCCCCATCAAAGGTGATGCCCACTAAAAAGCAATAGATAATACTGTCATGAATCGGACAGCAGAAAGGCTCGATTACAGCTCCGATTTGGACCTATGCAGGAATTGCTCGATAGCCGTCCAGTAGGAGAGACCTCCCACTAGATCCACATTGCGATGACCCGCTTCTGGTTACGTGAGGAAAGAGACATTCCCACCTTCAAATGGCTCTCGAAGCGTAATGCTATTGGCTGCGTCAACGATGCCGTCATCTTCAACATGTATCAGAAAAACCTGGCAAACTACTTTCGATGCCTTATTCCCGACCTCAATCATAACTTCAGGAATCCATTTTTGGGACAAAAGGTTTTCGTAAACGCTGGTGAATTTGGACTCAAGAATGAGACGGGCTAGATCGTAACTCGTTGCGAGCTCAGTCGCTCCTTCCCCTCCCACTGATCGAGCATGCAAGACCAGTCTGGCCTCGCTGGCTCCAATAAACCGTAGCAAACAGTCTTACATCAGAGCCGCGTCTACGCATAGTTTGGATTCAATCGAGGCCCCTTTTGTAAAACACGAGCCACGATATTCAAAACTGGCTATTTTGTATCCTTTCAGATAGTATTTCCGTATTTTCGGCATCGCCATCGACAACTCTTCCTCGCTTCCGTACAGGAAAGGAACGGTCTAGGAATCCTCACCCGCACCCTCCCAGAACACATTCAGCTCAAACCCCGTCATCCGCGAAAAAATAATCATAACTTGACTCCCTTTCGTAGGATACTGGAGGTGGTCGAAACAGAAATTCGTCTGTGGTCTGACGGTCATAAATCGCGAAAAAACTACGCCCGCTATCAGGAGAACGATGGAAGCGTTAAACGGATTATGGTTCCTGCACGAATCAGTACGTATTTCAAAAACTAGCCTAGAAGATCCCTCAACACCAGAGGCAGTTGGGCTCTTGGCACTTCCTCTTCACTTCGGTCCGACAAATTCCGAACCTTCACGACGCTTTTTTCGAGTTCGTCCGATCCATAAATAAAAGCGAACCTAGCCCCTGAAGCAGAAGCCGCTTTGAACTGTTTTCCAAATGGCTGGCTCTTTAATGAATAGTCTACAGCAAATCCGGACTGCCTCAGGACGTTGGCATCAAACAGAGCAGCGACCCGCTCTTCTTCTCCTCCGATCACAAGATAGGCATCGAGAGTATCAACTAACCTGGGCATGAGCCCTCTTCCCCGCAAAATATCAGCGAGCACGACATCGCCCAAACCGAATCCCACAGCCGGCATTTCCGGGCCACCCATTTTTTGAATGAGGCTATTATAACGTCCCCCACCTGCGAGTGCCCGGTTTTTTCTGGCCCGATCAAAGACCTCAAAAACGAAGCCAGTGTAGTATGCCAAACCGCGTACGATGCTCAAGTCCATCTCTATATACCCGCCGATTCCCATCGCATCAAGTCCGTCAAGCAATTTAGTCCAGTCACGAATACGGGCCTCGAGAGCCTCGTCTAGCTTAGAATTGACAGGCACTGTCTGAAACACCTTTGAAAGTTCCGCAATCGTTCTCACCTCAAGAAACGCCCGAAGCGATTCCCACACCTGAACGGCAGAGTCCCCCACGATCGACTCGAGATTCTCCTTTGCCGCCTCCTCTGGCATACGTTCCCACTTGTCGACGATTTCGAGAATCTTGGCGGACTGCACGGCAAATCCCTGGGCTTCCAAATACAACACCCAGATATTCCGGTCGCTGAGGCGGATAACAAAATCATCTTCACCAAGACCGAATCCCTGAAAAATCTGGACCAGTAGTGCCAGCAGCTCAATTTCAGCGGAGGGACCCGCCTCTCCCAGTATATCAGCATTGAGCTGAGTAAAGCATCTCAAACGACCCTTCTGCATTCGCTCGTAACGAAAATTATCGCCAACACTAAACCATTTTATAGGCCGCTTTAAAGCGTTTGCCCGAGCAGCTACCATTCGCCCGAGTGTCGGAGTCAATTCGGGTCGTAGCGAAATTTCCCGGCCTCCTTTGTCTTCGAAACAAAAAAGTTGAGATTCAATTTCGTCCCCCGACTTCGCCTTGAACAATTCCAGCGATTCCAAAACCGGTCCATCGTATTCCTGAAAGCCAAAACGTCGGGCAACTTGACGCCAAACTTGGAAGAGAAAGCGGCGCTCCGCAAAATCCTCAGGATAAAATTCACGGAATCCGGGTAGTGATTTGAAATTCGACATCGTTTATTAATGACACGCCCTAGGGCGCCTAACACGTGTGTCAAGAATCGAGCCAACGTGCCCTCAAAAGGCCACATTCTAAAGTGAATCCAAATCGATATCCTTAATTCTAGCTTTTAGGATTTTACCGGCCTTAAATTTCACCACAGCCCGCGTAGGAATTACCACGTCTGTTTCTGGGCGATTCGGGTTCCTGCCAACGCGAGCTTTACGCTTCTGTATTTCGAAAACACCGAAATTGCGCAACTCAACATTTCGCCCCTCTACCAAAGCATCTTGCACGATATCCAGCGTCATCTGCACTGTCTCTTGAATCTTGCTCTGTGGAATATCTTTCGACTTCTCGAAAATCTTTAAGACAATATCACGTTTTGTAAGATTATTGGACATGGGGAGCGTGTGTAGAAGTTACCTTAATTGATTCAACCTAACTTACTTTCTCAGTTTAGGTTGCGTCAACCTCAAAGCCATGCATTTGCTCAACATAATGAGCCAAGACAAAGAACAGCTAGATCCGATGGAGGAGTTGAAGAAAAACCTAGATCAGGCCTTCAAACAAGGAAAGTCGTTTTTCCCGATGGGAGGAGGCTTCAACCCGCAAAGCGGTATTTCATCCCCTTCTGAAAAGAAAAAGGATCCAGAAGTGGACGAAGGACGCGAAGAAGCTTTAAAGCGGATTCATGGATTCAACCTTAAGCCAAAGGAAATTCGAGACTACCTCGACCGTTTTGTCATTCAGCAAATGGAAGCCAAAAAAGTGATTTCCGTCGCCATTTGCGACCACTTCAATCACGTGCGCCGCTGTTTGGAAAATCCAGATCTCAAAGAGCGAGACTATGCCAAGCAGAACGTTATCCTGCTCGGTCCAACCGGAGTTGGAAAAACCTACCTTATGCGAAATGTCGCAAAACTGATTGGCGTACCATTTGTCAAAGCTGACGCTACCAAATTTTCAGAAACGGGCTATGTTGGCGGGGATGTGGACGACCTCGTGCGAGACTTGGTGAAAAACGCTAATGGCGATATCGACCTCGCCCAATACGGAATTGTCTACATTGACGAGATCGATAAGATCGCCCAGAGAGGCGAGCATGGAAGAGATGTATCCGGCAGAGGGGTGCAAATCAACTTGCTCAAGCTTATGGAGGAAACAGATGTAAACCTCCAAAGTCAAACTGACTTAATAGGCCAGATGCAAGCCATGATGGACTTTCAGCAAACGGGAAAACCACGACAGAAGACGATCAACACTCGGCATATTCTCTTTATCGTTAGCGGTGCCTTCGACAAGCTGGGCGAATCTGTAAAAAAGCGTCTGGCCACAACCACGATGGGGTTCGGAGCTTCACGAAAGAGCCAAGAGGAAGAGAGCGAGGATTTCCTAAACGAAGTCGAGACACGCGATTTCATCGACTATGGTTTTGAACCGGAATTCATTGGTCGACTCCCCGTTCGAGTGGCCTGTCAACATCTGCTTCCAGAAGACTTGCTCCAGATCCTAACATCCTCGGAAGGAAGCATACTCGCTCAATACCTGGCGGACTTTGATGGCTACAGTATAAAACTGGATGTTTCCGAGGAAGCCCTAGAAAAGGTTTCCCGCCGGGCCCACAAAGAAAAAACAGGAGCCCGCGGATTGATGACGGTCCTCGAAAGCGTGTTTCGGGATTTCAAATTCGAGCTACCTTCAACTGGAATCAAGCAGTTCAAAGTCACAGGTGACACGGTCGACGACCCCTCAAGCGATTTGAAGAAATTGCTCCGAGAAAATATTTCCGAGCAACGCAGCGTTTTGATGAGCGAAGTCACAACTTATGGGCAGCGATTCGAAAACCAGCATGGCTTTACCCTCGATTTTGACGAGGGGGCCGTGCTAGCGCTCGTTGAGGAAAGTCTAGATACCGACAAAACGATACGGGCGTTGTGCGAACTGAAGTTTCGAGATTTTCACCATGGCCTCACTTTGATTTCTCGTAATACTGGACAGACAATTTTCCCAATTACTGGATCAGTGGTCAAGAATGCCGAAAAGGAACTGTCCGATTGGGTCGTCAACAGTTACCGCCAACAAAGCGAGGCAGAATCTGAATAGCCTCACTTGATCTGGCAAAATTTCACGAATTTGTAAACTCTCATGCCCGACGCATCTATGGTAAATTCGATGTTCGCGAGAATTGCTTCGCGGTACGATATCGCCAATCGCCTTCTCAGTTTTGGGATCGACCAGATTTGGCGCAACCGCCTCGTTGAAGAGGTCGACCTCCGGAAACCAACTACGGTTGTGGATCTTGCAACTGGCAGTGGAGACGTGGCTTTTGCCCTGCGTGAAGGCCTTCCAAAGTCAACGGTTATTAAGGGTCTAGATTTCTGCGCCCCCATGATCGATGAGGCGAAGAAAAAGCAAGTCGAGCTTAGAGAACCTGAAATCGAGTTCGGCATCGGAGATATACTGGACTTGCCATTGGATACAGGATTGGCTCAAGCAGCAACGATCTCTTTCGGTTTTAGAAATCTGGAAGATCGCCACAAAGGACTCCTCGAAATCCGACGTATTCTAGACCCAGCAAATGGACACATTTTCATACTTGAATTCTCCCAGCCGCATCCTGTGTATCGGCCTTTTTACTACTTCTACTTGAAACGCGTCCTTCCAATCGTGGCCAGCCTGATAACGGGAGATCTTCCCGCCTATCAATATCTATGCAAATCCATCGAAACGTTTCCAGATCGCGAAGGCATTAGTTCCGAGTTAAAACAGGCTGGATTTAGAGAAATTATAGCGATCCCGCTCGCCCTCGGAAGCGTGGCCTTGCACATCGCTAAAGCCTAGTGGTTAGGACACAACGCAGAGCCCGCTCCCTTGACTCAACCTATGTAGTTCGCCGGGCCATCGAACCCTGCCATTAGATGACAACCAATCGTAAACGGGGGATTGATGTCTCATCTATGTCGGTTCCGTCGGGACGACGCTCGCGACGTCAACCGTTTGTAGCGTCCCAAATGTACCCCTGGATCGAGCAATGCCAAGTTGCGTCGACGCTTCCAAATCAAGTAGCCCAACCTTCCGGGCAAAGATTCAGGCACTACATTACCTTAGTTGAAAGACTTGCCACATCCGCAAGTGCTTTCGGCATTGGGATTCCTAATTTCAAACCCCTTTCCCTCCAAACCGTCATCAAAATCGATCTCGCTACCTTTCATGTACTCGATGCTTGCATCGTCCATTAGAAAAGAGACTCCTGCACTTTCGAGTGTGCGGTCGCCGTCGTTCTTCAGATCAAAGGACATTCCATACTGGAACCCTGAACAACCACCAGATTCGACGAAAATACGAAGTAACTTCCCCCCTCCACCTTTTTCCTCTTGGAGTTGCTTAACCTTGTTTGCCGCGTTTTCAGTAAGTGTTATCACAGTCCGAAAATCCTATTTTTAAACGATCCTGTCAAGAGGCAGAATCTGAATTGCAAACCAAATTTTCTATTGCAAAGCATAAACCGCGCTAAGTATGTCATCCGGCTTGCAATGATCAAAAATTCTCTGTAAGGTTTCAATCTGATAGTACTACGAACATTGAGATGCATCTGAACCGCACATTAAATCTTTCGACGAGAAAATGGCAGCACAAGGTTTCAATCAAGAACTGAGACAAAAGCAGACGCAGTCTCAAGTCCTTGCCCCTCAACTGCGTCATTCGCTTAAGATTCTGCAGGTTGCAGCACAGGACCTTAACATAACGATCCAGGAAGAGCTTCAAACAAATCCGTCGCTGGAAGAAATGCCGATGGATGGAGTAAGCCTAGACGACGGCACATTAAACGGGTCGGATGGCGAGAATCCTGAACAGGAATCTGCTAACCAGAACGAAGAATTGAAGTTCGACGAGACTTTCGAGATTCTGAGCAAGATAGACCAAGACTGGCGCGACCACCTGTCCGAGGCCAGCAGCGGTCAGAGCTTTTCCTCTGCGGATGCGGAGCGTCGCGATCATTTTTTCGACTCCCTCGTGAATGAGACTTCATTGCAGGAGCATCTTCTTTCCCAAGCGTCTTTGTCCGATATTAGTGCAAAGGATTACGAAGCGATCGAATATCTTGTCGGCAGCCTCGACATCAACGGGTTTCTTAACACACCTCTCTCCGATCTCGCCTTAGTTTCCGGTATGTCGCTTAGCGAGATGCAGTCTGCTCATCAAACGTTGAAGTCATTCGACCCCCCTGGAATCGGCGCATTCGATTTTCAAGACTGTCTAGCTACGCAACTGGAACTCCAAGGTCTCAGAAACTCGGATGCCTACGAGATGGTCCAGAGGCATTTTAAGCTTCTCACCCGAAGACGTATTCCCGACATCGCTCGGAAAATGGGGATAAATTCAGATGAGGTTCAAGCGGCTATAGACGATATCGCGTTGCTTGACCCCGCTCCCGGTCGCCGCTTTTCCGAGGACACCAATCGATCCGTCCTCCCCGATGTCGTAGTAGAAAGAGATGAAGACAAGTGGAAAGTGACACTAAATAGCGACTATATTCCTCGTCTTCGCATCAGTCCTTACTACAAGGAAATGATCGCAAGGGGCCAGCTTTCCCGCCAGGAGAAAGAGTATATTCAGGAGAAGATGCGATCCGGTAAATTTCTCATAAGCTCGATCGAGCAACGCCAGCAAACGATCGAGCGAATCGCGAACGAGATCGTAAAATTACAAGTCGCTTTCCTCGAGGATGGAGTAGCCAAGCTGAAACCTTGCACCATGACCCAAGTCGCTTGCACGGTGGGGGTTCACGAAACGACAGTCAGCCGGGCGATTGCCAACAAGTACATCCAGACCCCGCACGGGGTCTTCGAAATGAAGTTCTTTTTCACCCCCGGCTACAAAGGGGGAGGCGGTGAGGATATCTCCAATACTAGCGTCAAGGAAATGATCCAGCAATTGGTGTTAAACGAAGAACCCACCAAGCCATTGAGCGATCAAGGAATCGTCGCTCTTCTGAAAGAGAAGGAAATAAATATAGCACGACGCACCGTAGCCAAGTACCGGGAGGAGCTCAGCATCCTGCCGAGCAATCTGAGAAGACAATATTAGGATGCCGACGGCCCAGCAGGGCTCAAGTACAGTCCAATAGATTTCTATTTTGCAAACGACTCCTGAATCGCCCACCCAATATGGGCGGCACTGAACAATCTGAAATCGCCCAATACCTAAAAGTACTCCGGAAACACTTAGTTCACTTACTCGCGATCGATGCGGCAGGACTTTCGATCCCCTCTAGCACATCCAAGACGATTCCCGGGTTCAAGAGCTCAGGCAAGATTTTCGGCGTATCCGATTTTCCATCATACAGGACATACAACGGTACTCCCGAGCGACCAAACTCTTCTAGAGCATCAGTGATAACGGGATTCCGCTTCGTCCAATCAGCCTTAACCATCACAAAGCCTAATTCATCAAAACGATTTTTTACTTCGTCCGAGGCAAACACGATTGCCTCATTCGCTTTACAGGTAAGGCACCACTTGGCGGTGAAATCGATAAAGACGGGTTTTCCCTCCTGTCGAGCCGATGCGACCAACTCCGGAGAAAAATTTCTCCAGACTACGCCGTAATTATCAGGACCACCCACCTCATCCGAAGCCACTACCGATGTCGCTTCTTCAGAAGGCATCAGCATCCATACTCCAATGACAGCGATCACAACCGCGCAAATGGTCGAAACCCTGCGGGTCGTAACCGGTTTCACTGGCGTTGACCAACGTCCGTAGACCCACGCCCCGATCGCCACAACGAGTAATCCCCCAAGAACCATCATAAGTGCGTCGTTACCGACATGAGCTAGCATCACCCAGATTAGCCAAATACAAGTTGCGAACATCGGGAAGGACATGACCTGTTTAAAAGTCTCCATCCAAGCACCCGGACGGGGGAGCTTCTCTATCAGCTTGGGACATGACGAGAGAGTCAAGTAGGGGACCGCCATTCCTAATGCTAAAAATGTAAACACTGTCATCGACTGGAAGGCCGACAAGGTAAGGGCAAATCCAAGAGCAGGCCCCATAAAAGGACCGGTGCAGGGCGTAGCGACCGTAGTGGCGAGAACTCCGGAGAAGAAAGAGCCTCCAAACCCCTCTCCTTTGACTTTTCCCGCAAGCCCTATCGCAGAAGTCCCTATTTCAAATACACCTACCAAACTTAACCCCAGCAAGAACATGATCAAAAGCAACGCCCCAACGAAATAGGGCGACTGAAGCTGAAATCCCCAGCCAAGGCTTTCACCACCCGCCCGTAAGGCGATCAACGTCCCCCCTAATACCCAGAAGGACGCCAGCACACCTCCCGCGAACGTGAGTCCGTGAGCTAAGACCTTCTTTTTGTCCTCCCCCGACTGATGAACGAATCCCACTACCTTTATGGATAGTATCGGGAACACGCAAGGCATCAAATTGAGAATCATTCCGCCGACAAACGCGAACAAGAGGGCTTGAGCAAAACCGATCGTCGGTTCCCCGCCAGTTGCGTAAGCCGTGTTTGTATCCGCCGCCGGGCCTATAGCCGAATCCAGAAAAATCGCCTTCGCATCGCCAGCGGCAGCAAAGCCCGCCTCGTACGAAAGCACCCCAGAAAGCCGATCGACTGAACCTTCATGGTATTCCGACTTCTGCATCGACACGATGAGTGTAAAATCAGTCAGTACGAAGTTCTGGTCCGTGGCTGAATTGATCAAACCTTCTTCCTCCGGGTAGAAATAAAGGGATTTGGTGTCGATCCCATTAAAACCCGCCCAATCGATGCTAGCCGAGATCGTGGATTCGAGTGCTTCGAAAGTAAGCACTGCCCCGTCTGGCGTTTTTGGGATGTTTGCCCGTGCCACCTTTAAAGCAACTCCCCACTGCGAGGAATCAGCCGATTCGCCAGACACCGGCAATTCAAGGGCGAGCTTCGCCCCTCCCGGGATGCACATTTGCTCACAAGCCAGCCAACTGGCATCGGCATTTAGCGAAATAGTCTGCCCTACCCCGAAATCCTCCGGGATTGTGACCTTCGCCAGAAAGAACACCTCTCCCTGATAGCCGTACGAGACAAAATCGGTTGAGGTGATGATCTTCTCAGGAGTCGGAAACTCCAGTTCGCCCACTTCTATTCCATCCGGAACCTCCCAATCAATCGACGGAGCTAACCCCGTATCCCCCGGGTTTTTCCAATAAACGTGCCAATGCGGGTCCAGCTGGAGGCGCAGCGCCACATCTATGGTCTGCCCAGGTTGCACCGCTGTTTCTCCCGATACTAGCTCAGCAATCGCCTGCTCCGTATCAACCGCACCCTTCTGGTAGTCCTGCCCGTAGCTCAAGAGGGGCATTACCCCGTAGATGAGCAAGAAAAGCTCGAGAACATTCCTTATTCTACAAATAATCATCCCTTACTGTGCCCCCGATCTAGCACTTATTCGTGTACTAATCCACTCTGTATTCATACTTTTCAAAACAACCAAGCAGGAGAGGCAAATCCTTACACTGCTCGCTCTCCTTGCAATCTTAGGGCTAATAAGACTGGCACCTTGTTCAAGCTCTGGAATCGCTTACAAACCGCCCTTTAAAACGAAGCCAATAAACTCCTGATTGCGATTCTTGCAGGATTGGATTGGTAACGATTCGATACTGAGCTCTGAGGCCTTATTGAATTTAACTGGAATAATCGATCGATATTTCCCAAATAAAGGCTGACAATGCTCGGAGTTCATTTCATCAACGCACTCCCTGTAATTCAGCTAATCCCAATTTTTTATGATTATTCGTCCCAAAGTAAGAGGTTTCGTCTGCGTCACAGCTCACCCAACTGGCTGTGCCGCCAATGTTCAGGAGCAGATTGACTATGTCAAAAGGCAGCCTCCTGTTGAAAATGGGCCCAAAAATGTTCTCATAGTCGGCGCATCAACAGGATACGGCCTCGCATCCCGCGTTACGGCAGCCTTCGGATGCGGAGCCAACACCCTTGGAATATATTTCGAGCGCCCTTCCGAGCGAGGACGAACCGCCACACCGGGCTGGTACAATTCTGTCGCCTTGGAAAAAGCGGCCAAAACAGACGGACTCATTGCCAGTAGCATCAACGGCGATGCTTTTTCAAACGAAATCAAGGAACAAGCCATCGAACGAATAAAGTCGGGCATGGGGAAAATCGATCTCGTGATCTACTCGCTCGCCTCGCCTCGCCGCACCGATCCGAATACAGGTGAAACTTATCGTTCCGCCCTCAAACCGATCGGGGCAAACTACTCGAACAAATATTTGGATACTGACAGAAGGTCGATCCAGGAAGCGACCGTGGAGGCTGCTACCGATGAAGATATACAAAACACTGTTAAAGTGATGGGGGGAGCTGACTGGGAATTATGGATACAATTCCTCAAGGAAGCCGACCTCCTCTCCGAAGGCTTTAAGACAGTAGCCTACGACTACATCGGACCCAAGGTAACTTGGCCTATCTACAAAGACGGCACCATCGGGCAAGCCAAAGTCGATCTCCGTCGCGCCAAGGCAGCGATTAATGAATTTGTCAGTGACTTAAACGGTGAAGCCCATGTCTCGGTAAACAAAGCCGTAGTAACCCAAGCGAGCTCCGCCATCCCGGGGGTCAATCTCTACATCACTATTCTCTTCAAGATTATGAAGGAGCTCGGCGGCCACGAGGGCTGCATCGAGCAAATGCAACGGCTGTTTTCCGATCGTCTCTACAACCGAAACGGCAACGTCCCAATCGACGAGCTTGGTCTCATCCGCATGGACGACTGGGAGATGGAGAAGACGGTACAAGACAAGATCACTAAGGTCTGGCCCCTCGTTTCAACTGAAAATTTGGAGGAGTTGACGGACTTCGAAGGATATCAGACCGATTTTCTTAGACTCTTCGGTTTCGGAATAAAAGGTGTTGACTACGAAGCAGACGTCGAGCCAGCGGTGGATTTCGACTGAGCCGAAACAAGCTCCCGCCCCCACAATCTCCCGCCAATCAAACTAAAAGTCCTCTAGCCGCATTGAAACACCGTGAAAAAGGTTACAATCTTTTAAGCGGAAAAGGCATTGAAATCGGAGCCTTCGGGGAACCGGCAAAGCTTCCAAGCTCCTGCCAAGTTTCATATTTCGACGTCATTGATCCGAAAACGGCATCCGCACGTTTCCCCGAAATTCAAAGTACCAAATTGGTTTCCGTTCACATCCTTGGTGATGTGGACAAGCGCGATCTACGGAAGCTGCCGGTCAACAGCCAGGATTTCGTCATTGCCAACCACGTCATCGAGCATGTCGCCTGCCCGATTGCCATGATTGAAGACATGTTCTATGTTCTCCGAACCGGTGGCTGGATCGCTATCGCGGCTCCAGACAAGCGCTACACCTTTGACAAGAAACGCCCACTAACCAGTTACGAACATCTGGAAACCGAGTACATAAACGGTGTAGACGAAGTCGACGATGAACACTACCTAGACTTCCTTCGACATGTCGGCAAACACGTATTCGAGGAACCGGGACGCGACATCAAAGGCGATATCGCATTCGCCCGCTCCCGTCGTGAGCATGCTCACGTTTGGGATAGCCATACTTTTTTGGAATTCCTTATGGCTTGTAAGAAAACCTCCGGGATTGAGTTTAAAATCGAATTCCAATCCACCGGTGAGGAAAACGGGATCGAATTCTTCGCCATTCTCAGAAAGCTCTAATCGTGAGAGCAGTCGTCCAACGAGTAGCCGAAGCCTCCGTTTCAATCGACGGTAAAGAGCACACATCGATTGGCCGAGGGCTTCTTATTTTTATTGGTACCCATTAAATAGATACAATATATGACATCGAATGGATGGTCCGGAAGATCTCCCATTTGCGCGTGTTCGAAGACGACAACCAACAAAAGAACTGCGATCTAAAATCGATCCAAGGTGAATTGCTGATCGTAAGCCAGTTCACTCTGATCGCCTCCACCAAAAAAGGAAATCGACCCTCCTTTAACGACGCAGCAAATCCCCAAAAAGGAAAAGCCTTCTACGAAGACGTCTTTCAGGCAATCAGCACAACGCTTGGCTACCCTGTAAAGACCGGGGGTTTTGCGGCCGACATGCAAGTCTCGCTCGTAAACGACGGCCCCGTCACTATCGCTTTAGATACGAGAAATCGAGAATAGCGGAAGGTCCGTCTTTTCTCGATGCCCCCGAGACCGGACGTTCAACCTATAAATTTCAGTCCAGGTTTTCTTTGAATTCCTCCAAACGCTGTTTCAGCATCCAAGTCCTTAGTCGCTCCCTAGATTGCGACAACAGCTTGGATTTCCATTAACGATACTGCTCTCAAAGCTGTTTTATCGTCAAATACTTGGTTTCGGCTCGGACTCCTCGTGATTACGCGAGTCCCAGATGCTCTTCATCGCGCTATTTCATAAACGGATAGTTATCTTTTTGAGATCCCTTTTACTCGTACCGTTAAAAGTAGAGGTTTAGATCGGTTGGCGAACTGGCCTTTTTCCTCTATTAATGCAGAACCACCTACTAGCGAGTTCTCCCTATCGCTTGAAGCCAGAACGAGTCCAAAATGAAGCGTCTTGTTAAATACGCCAAAATAGAAAACTGGGCCTTCCACGGGATCGATTTATGATTCGTCCAGACTGGCTGATGAAATGTAGGTCCTAGGAAAACAACACGAAAATGATAAAGGGAATGAGGGTAAGAAACCACCTGTTTGGTGGCCCGGCCACTATCTGGGACCCAAAAACAAGTATGCTGACTCGTCCGAAAAAGCACAGAAAAAGAAAACAAACGGGGGGAGGAGCAAGACTTCCCCTTTTAGCCTCTAACGTTGAGGCTTAACTAACCAGCATAGCAATTTTTAGTTTAAGATCAAATGGTCGACGACCCAACCTAAGGGTTTCGCGTGTCTATCTTATTGTACGCCTCAAGAACAAGGCCCTATAAAAACCATGCTTTAGCGATGTTCTGCCACGATCGTTCTTCGTGTCTTTTATACCTCTTTGTGGCCATCAATTTCTTGAGTCCATCCGTGCCATGGGAGACGCAGCATAGCGTAACTACTAGCCCTAACTTCGCAGTCTGCCAAAGAAAAAGACTCTGGATAGAGACAAATCCCCACCGCCGACATCTCAGACAACACAGATCCAATGAGATAAGAATTCGAATCGTATTTTTCTGATGACTATTCCCATAGCCAAAGACCGTCTGTACTCATCCGAATAACCGAGAAACATAATTCTATACCTTCTTGACGATGACTAGGCTAAAGTGCTGGATTAATCGCCGTTCATAGTTAAAAGGCTACCGTCGCTTTAAAGCTTTGCCTGTTTCCGAATACTTGCACTTTTTTACCGTATCCACTTCGCCGGCACAGACAATTTTTCCCCCATGGAGGCCTCCGCCCGGGCCGAGATCGACGATCCAGTCAGCCAGTCGCATGAAGTCGAGGTGGTGTTCGATCACGATGACCGTATTACCCTGGTCTCGCAGTTGGAAAAGCAGGTCAGAAAGTTTCTGGATATCCGACCAGTGCAATCCGGTCGTAGGCTCATCTAGAATATAGAGACCGCTACCCGCGGTTCGCTTAGAAAGCTCCAACGATAGCTTCAATCGCTGGGCCTCGCCACCACTCAATGTGTTAGCAGCTTGTCCCAGTTTCAAATACCCGAGCCCCACGGCGTCGAGGGTCCTCAACTTATCCATAACGCGTGGCACATTCTCGAATTGCACCAAGGCTTCGCTTACCGAAAGATCTAGAGATTGTGCGATATTCAATCCTCCATATTGCACTTCCAAGGTTTCCCGATTGTAACGCGTACCTTGGCAGCTGGGACAATCGATATAGGCATCACTCATAAAGAGCATATCCAACTTGATCGCCCCCTGACCCTGACATCGTTCACAGCGACCGCCACGTGCATTAAAACTAAAACGCCCCGCTTTGTATCCGCGAGCTCGAGACAGGGGTATTTTTGAGTACAGATCGCGCAGCAGATCAAAAAGTTTGGTGTAGGTGGCCGGATTAGAACGCGGGCTTTGTCCGATGGGATCCTGACTCACACGCACTACTCTTTCGAAGTGCTCGAGCCCTTTCATCTCCGTATGCTTTCCGGGGATGTCCTTAGCCCGGTTTAGTTTTCGGGCAGCTGCCTTCGCCAGAATCTCATTAACCATGGTCGACTTACCCGATCCGGAAACGCCGGTCACACAGGTCAAAAGACCAATGGGGAAATGGACATCCACCTTTTGCAGATTGTGCTGGCTGGCCCCTTTTATCTCGATCCATTTTTTCTGTGGCGAAAGTGTTTTGACCGACTTCGTTAGCGTCTGTCGTCCTGAAAGGTATTCTCCTGTCTCGAAGCCGCCTTTCTTTTGCCCGGAACAATCCTCTGGCGTCCCTTCGAAAAGAACCTCTCCTCCATGAAGCCCCGCTCCCGGACCCAGCTCGATCAGATGGTCGGCGGCCCGCATCGTATCCTCATCGTGCTCCACCACAACAACCGAGTTGCCGCGGTCCCGTAACTCCTTCAGTGACTCGATCAGCTTCTGGTTGTCCTTAGGGTGCAATCCAATGCTGGGCTCGTCGAGCACGTAGACGACTCCTACGAGACTCATACCCAACTGTGTCGCTAGCCGAACCCGTTGGGCCTCGCCTCCGCTTAACGTACTGTATTGACGATTCAAAGTCAGGTACTCCACACCCACCTCCTTTAGGAAACGCAACCGCAACTCGACTCCATCGAGAACTTCCCCGTAGGTTGAAGCACGATCCTTGCTAGGTGATAGGCCGCTCACGTATTCGTAGGCCTGACCTATATTCATCGAGAGGAAATCGGGCAGACTCTTACCCTCTACAAATACATTCGCACTCCGCAGACTGAACCGATGCCCGTCACAATTCGGGCATTTCTGGTCAGTCTGATAGGTCATCAGTCGAGCCCTAAATCCGTCGCTTTTAGTCTCCATGTAGGACTTTTGCAGCAACGCCATAAAGCCTCCGAACGGTTGGGGAGGAGGAAGCGTCTTACGGCGAGTTAGTTTGAATGTGAAAAGCCGATCTTCAACCCCGTAGAGCAAAGCCTGTCTGGTTTCCTCATCCAACTCGCTCCACGGCATCGTCGGATCAAAGGGAAGCTGCTCTGCCAACTGGCGCAGCATCGCATTGTTGCGAATGATCAACTGCTTTCCTCCGATTCGCAGAGGCTTCAAGGCCCCCTTTTTCACTGACTTACTCGGATCGGGCACGATGAGCTCCTCTAAGAAGCGTCGCGTTTTCCCCAATCCACCACACTCTGGACAAGATCCTTCCGCCGTATTGAATGAAAAATGACGGGGAGAGATCGGTTCATACACCTCGCCGCACTTCGAGCACGCTAAATTGCGGCTTAGACTGAGCTCTTTCCAGTCTGAGTCTTTCGATACCTGATAGAGTACCATCGCTCGGTCTTTTCCTTCGCTAAACGCCAGCTCTAGCGAGTCCGCAATCCGACTTCTCTGCGCCTCTTCTACAACAATGCGATCGACCACGAGTTCAACGGTCGCGTTCCCTCGTCCCCTAATCTCGATATCCGGATCATCAATACTTTTGACCTCATCATTGATTCGAATTCGCTGAAACCCTTTTTGCCGCAACCGGGGCAGCTCATCCAGTATAACTGCAGCCGTCGCGGCCATATAAGGAGCTAAAATCATAGCCCGCGAACCTTTAGGCAGCTTCAAAACCTGATCAACGGAGCTATCGAGCGTTTGCCGCGAAATGATGCCTCCGTCCTTTGGGCAATGCTGATCTCCTCGAAGCGTCCACAGAAGACGGGCATAGTCTGCAATTTCTGTAACCGTGGCAATAGTGCTCCGTGGAGAAGAACCTGCTGCCCGTTGCTCTATTGCCAAAACCGGTGAAAGGCCGTGGATGAAATCCACATCCGGTCGTTTGAACTGCTCCATAGCTTGGCGGGCCTGTGTAGAAAGGCTCTCCATGTATTTTCGGTAGCCCTCCGCATACAGCGTGTCGAAGGCCAGTGAGGACTTTCCGGAACCCGATACGCCTGTGATTACGACGAGTTTCTCTCGAGGAATCTTTACCTCGATATCCCGCAAATTGTGCTCGCGAGCTCCTTTTATGTGAATGTGCCGAGTGTTCCTCAATGGGATCTAGAAGGTTTAAACCCGCACCCTCTTGGTTTCCCCTCAAAGGTCAACCTTTCGAGTACATGAACGGTAGCGGGTGCTCGGAGATCGCCTACAATAAGAGTGCCAAACAGGCTCTTCATGGATCCTGAGCCGAGCCGAATTAACAGCCTGTTTCAATTCTAGGTACGCAATAATTCTGCCTGTCTTACGTTAAATGGGGACTTGGTCTAGGGACAGGTGCAGGGTGATGAGCCCTTTCGAACCAAGCTTATGAACGCCTTTGCCAAGTGATTCAATGAACCTAACACACACAACACGCCGGGCCATCATTGCCCTTACCAAGAGAATTTTTCTAATCAATCGCTTCCTCCAAAGTCTCCCTGAATAAAATTATACCTAAGGAGGAGACCAAACTATCGTTGAGAGTTAACGGAAAAATCGTCGTAAAGCGGATAGAGGGAGCTCAGAAAGACAGCAATCCCGGTTTCATCGACAAGACCACAACCCTCAATCGCGAGTTTAAGCCTGAGGTCACCAATTTGCACACGGTGCACACAAGTTCATCGTAGTCGACCAGTTCCCCATCGCCCAAAATTCGAAAATCGAGATTCACCGCAAAGCGCCCCGAAAGAGTGAAGTCGAAATCGATGACAAAAATAGCGGAGTCTTTCGGTGGAAAGCCACGGTTGCTCGAGAGGAGGAAAAAGTATTTAAAACTGCCTACGAAGTTATCTATCCTCGCGACTGGGATCCTTTTTCCCGAATTGTAATCGAGTCCTTACCATGCCCCTCCTCTCGTCTTCCATTATGTAGAAGCGGTCGGTATCGGAGCGAAGATCAAGCGTTACCGAATGATCGCGATCATTAGCCTTACCCTACCGCTCTTCCGCCTGTTTATCTATGACATCTGGGATACCTTGATCGAATTACCGCCTTCGCCGTTCTAGCCCTTCTGTTCATTTTCGTAGGCTACCGTCTACCATCGATTTCAATCGCTAATCTAGTAGGACCCGTCTACCTCACTTTGGTATTGGCCATTATATTCTATTGACGCTATTCTTGAGTCAGTTACCGAGGATTTCGCTCTACTTCATCCGAGTATATCATGACCAACACCCATTCGAGAATCATCTACACGAAAACAGACGAAGCCCCCGCTCTCGCCACTTATTCTCTCCTCCCCATAGTCGAGGCTTTTACCAAGGCAGCGGGAGTCGAAATAGAAACCAGAGACATTTCCCTAGCGGGCCGGATTATCGCCAACTTCCCCGAAAGATTGACCGCAGAGCAGCGCCAATCAGATGCTCTGTCCGAGCTAGGTGAGCTAGCGAGAACTCCGGAAGCCAATATTATCAAACTCCCAAATATCAGCGCGTCGATCCCCCAATTAACCGCCGCTATCAAGGAACTTCAGACGCAGGGCTACGCTATACCCGACTACCCCGAGGAACCGCAAAACGACGCTGAAAAGCGGATTAAAACCCAATATGCAAAAGTTTTGGGAAGTGCGGTTAATCCCGTTCTCCGCGAAGGCAACTCTGACCGCCGAGCTCCCGGTGCCGTCAAACAATTCGCGAGAACCAATCCTCACTCTATGGGTACTTGGAATCCAAGCTCAAAATCCCACGTTGCGAGCATGTCCAGTGGGGACTTCTATGGCAGCGAAAAGTCGGTGACAATCGACGAGGCAATAGATATTCATATCGAATTTGTCTCCACGGATGGAACAACAACCTTGCTCAAACAATCCACTCCATTACAAGCTGGCGAGATCATCGACGCCTCCTTAATGAGCAAGAACTGTCTCTGTGATTTCCTTGCCTCTCAAGTGAAGGACGCCACTGAGCAAGACGTCCTTTTCTCCTTGCATCTAAAGGCTACGATGATGAAGGTGTCTGACCCGATTATCTTCGGTCATGCGGTCTCCGTTTTCTTCAAGACCGTCTTTGAAAAACACGCCAATACTCTTGATTCGCTGGGAGTGGATGTTAATAATGGTCTTGGTGATGTCTTTGCCAAGATCGCGACTCTTCCCGAATCTCAGCGGTCCGAAATCGAGGCAGACATTCAAAGTGTCTATGAAAATGGTCCGGATCTTGCCATGGTGAACTCTGACAAAGGGATTACCAATCTCCACGTCCCTAGCGACATCATTGTCGATGCATCTATGCCCGCGGCCATCCGAGCTTCTGGACGAATGTGGGGGCCTGATGGTAATCAAAAGGATACGAAATTCATTATTCCTGACAGGTCCTACGCTGGGGTCTATCAAGCTACGATCGATTTTTGCAAAGAGCACGGAGCATTTGATCCCACCACAATGGGAAGCGTACCAAACGTCGGCCTCATGGCTCAGAAGGCGGAAGAATATGGCTCGCATGACAAAACTTTCCAATCGCCCGGTACCGGAAGTATCCGCATTGTGGATTCGAATGATAACGTTCTGATTGAGCAGCCATCCGAAGCTGGGGACATCTTCCGCATGTGCCAGGTTAAAGACGCTCCCATTCAAGACTGGGTAAAGCTCGCCGTAAATCGATCTCGGGCTACCGGTTCTCCCGCGGTATTTTGGCTCGATGAAAACCGGGCCCACGATTCGCAATTGATCAAGAAGGTCAACACGTATCTGCCGAATCACGATATCAACGGACTTGACATTCGGATACTCGCACCCGTCGAGGCCACCCGATTCTCGCTGGAGCGGATCAAAGCGGGTCAAGACACCATTTCCGTTACTGGAAATGTCCTACGCGACTATTTGACTGATCTCTTCCCTATTCTTGAGCTGGGTACCAGCGCAAAGATGCTATCGATCGTTCCTTTGATGAATGGAGGAGGCCTCTTTGAAACCGGTGCTGGTGGCTCTGCTCCCAAGCACGTTCAACAATTTGAATCTGAGGGTCACTTACGCTGGGACTCTCTTGGAGAATTTCTCGCTTTGGCGGTCTCACTGGAGCACTTGGCAAACACTTTCGGCAACGCCCAAGCCAAGATTCTCGCTGAAACCCTAGACGAGGCAACTGCCACATTCCTCCAAAATAACAAATCGCCCTCGAGGAAGGTCAACGAGCTCGACAACCGTGGCAGCCACTTTTACCTCGCTCTCTACTGGGCCCGAGCCCTCGCCGCCCAAGATAAAGACGCGGAGCTCAAGACTCAATTCGCAGGGCTCGCTCAACAACTAGCCGAAAACGAGGCGACCATCATCAGCGAGCTCAATGCGGCACAAGCGTCTGTTGTCGACGTCGGAGGCTACTATGCTCCAGACGAAGCGAAAGCCAACGCCGCCATGCGTCCTAGCCCAACGCTCAACGCCGCCATCGCTTCAGTTAATTAACCCCTTAAAGTTAGGGAGGACCGACTCTTTCCTCCAGAAGACCAGGAGCACAGCAAAAAGTGACGCGCTTTCAAAAAGACCAGTCACCTACGGCAGCTCGAAAATTTCGATCAGGATGATTCCAGAGGTGTATTTGAAATCGTTTACGATAAAGGTATAAAGTATAGGCTAGAGTTCACGAACCATAGCGGCCACCTTGCTTTCTTCATCCAGCTGTGAAGCACTTACTTGGGTAAAGGCCTCCCGCATTTTGAAAGTGAAATCACTCTCCCAGTCATCGTTGGTCGCAACCGGACCCGAACTATCTTAGGGAACCATATATAAATCCGGCACCGGGTCTGAGATTTGTCGCTTAGTAAAAACAGGTCCGAGAGCCCGTATTAAAACTCGCTTCGGATCTTCCCCGGTAATTACGAATTCTCCGATGGTTACTTGGTCCCCAGCGACCGCTTTCACACGATTCGTAATATTTCCGAGGCGAGGCTCGGCAAGCTGGAATAGGTCTGTTTCAGATTCGTACCCGCGATCTTGTGAGCGCTGCTCAAGACCAAGAGTTTTTCCAGCCGATTGAGGTGATATAAGGTCTCCCCTCATTTTTACCAGAATTCCCCGGCCACAATCCTCCTGCCATAAGGTCCAAGCCATCCTTTTCGCCGGCCCACACAAAAGCAGATGCCAATAAAACGAGCCAAAGAGCCCAAAAGCCCTTGTTTCTTTACTCACTCATTGCAAATGACTTGTCCAGATTACGCCCTAGGGTGGGCTCGGTCGTATACGGCCTTCAGGCGACCCAAGTTCACGTGTGTGTAAATCTGAGTTGTCGAAAGCTTGGAATGTCCAAGGAGTTCCTGAACAAGCCTTAAATCGGCGCCGTTATCCAAAAGATGAGTTGCGTAGGAATGCCGAATTTTGTGCGGTGTGATATCCATCGGGAGCTCCGCCAATTTAAGGTACTTTTTTAGCAACAACTGGATCTGTCGAGAAGACCAAGGACGGCCCGAATTGCTCACCACAACAACGTCCGAATAGCCCGTTTCGGGAGCATACTCGGATTTCCACGTTCGCAGAGCCGTCATGGCAACCTTTCCAAGCGGGCAAATCCGAGGTTTGCCCCCCTTACCCACGATTCGGGCAACTCCTTCCTCAAAACTAATATCACCGTACTTCAGATTCACCAATTCGGATACTCGAAACCCCGCCCCGTAGAGTAGCTCTAGCACAACCCGATCTCGCCACGCAATGAACGGCTCGTTGATCTCCTGCTTCAGCAGTAACGTCGGTCCTCTCAGGAGACGGAGCACTTGCTGTTGGGTCAGGAATATCGGGAGCTTTTTGGCGGGCTTGGGCAAGATGAGCCCATCAAGCGGATTCCGCTCGACCTTTCCCTGGCGGATCCAAAATTTGAAAAAGGTCTTCAGACCGGAGACGTAATTCCGCAGCGTCATCCGGCTCACTCTTCTTTGCTCCTCAATCACAAAATCCCGTGCATCCCGAAGTCCAACTCCACCCAACTTGCCATTCCAAGATTCAGCGGCCTCAAGATGGCCAAAAAATCGCCCAATCGCGGTCGAGTAGTTTCGGACCGTGTAGTCAGACAATCGCCGCTCCTTGCTCAAGTGCTCCAAAAAAGGCTCCAACCATTCTTCCCGCCAGAGTTCAGGCCCTGCTTCGACTACCGAATCTCTCGTTTTGCTTCGAGCCGTCACTGCTTAGGAGGTTTTCAGCTCTTCGGTTGGGTGGCAAGCGCTTCCGTCTCATACTGTACAGCGCGTGAGTAGCACCTTAACGCCGATTCCGGATCTATGCCTTTTGATCGGCAAGCCGCCGCAACTTCGAAGAGCAGCGCCCCCGCTGTTTCTTCATCTATCAAACCTGCCATTGTCTGGATCGATTCCCGATCCACAAGGGTGCCCGTAGCAAGCTCCTTCTTTTGGATCTGCTTGAATATATCCACGGCGAACATCAATGCCGGAAGAGAAGGAGGAAGGTCTTTAAAAACCGAATCGGTTTGGGGCATGTTCTTCTTTTCTAAAGCCTTGATGGCGTCCCACTGATGGAGCACTTGATCTGATGTATCGAGGGAACCCTCTCCGAATACATGCGGGTGGCGGCGTATCAGCTTATCGTTGATTTCACGAGCGACGGCTTCAAAATCGAAATGTCCCGACTCTCTCGCCAATTGTGAATGGAAAACGACCTGCAAGAGCACATCGCCCAGCTCTTCACGCATATGGTCCATGTCCAGCCTGTCGATTGTCTCCAGCAGCTCGCTACACTCGTCCACCAAACACTCAGCAATGGACTGGTGGTCTTGCTCACGGTCCCAAGGGCATCCGTCTTGTGCCCGAAGCCGAGCCATTGTTTCTAAAAGTTCGTCTATTGCAATCACAGCTATACATGTATCTGCGATCCTAAAATCAGGGCAAATACAATCCTCGACAGTATGCGTCCGAACTTCCAACCTGACTGCTTCGATCAGACTGAAATGGATAAGCTAACGGAAATAATGAAATGGAAACGGCAGGAAATCGCTGCTGAGATTCGCGAGGTATCCTCAAACGAGCTTGAATCGATCCGAGGCGACTCAAACCCCGGACGATTCCTAAAGGCACTTCAAGAGCCGAAGGGGCTCGCCGTCATCGGAGAAATAAAGCGTCGCTCTCCATCAGCTGGTGAAATTAAAAAAATAGCGGCCGCTGCAGACCAGGCCGCAAAGTATGTCGAAGCTGGAGCAGATTGTTTGTCTATATTAACCGACAAGGAATATTTTGGAGGGTCTCTAGCCGATCTGAGAACGGTAAGCGAACAGTTTAAACGCCAAAAGGTAAGCGTTCCCTGTCTGCGCAAAGACTTCATGGTTCACCCGATCCAAGTTCTCGAAGCCGCCCAAGCCGGGGCTTCGGCTATTTTGATTATTGTTCGAGCTCTTGCGGACGACGAAATGAAGGTGCTGCGCGACGCAGCCGATCACGCTGGGCTAGACTCTCTTTACGAGATACACAGTGAATCCGAGCTCGATCGAGCCGTCGCACATAACGCCCGCATCATTGGCGTTAACAATCGGGACCTCGCGGTGTTCAAAACTGATCTTTCGTTTTCCGAAAGACTTATCCCTCAATTTCCGACCGACGTCTTGGCGGTTTCAGAAAGCGGAATCTGGAATCAGGAGGATGCCCGAAGAGCAAGAGCGGCGGGAGCGAAAGCCATTCTCGTCGGTGAGGCTTTGATGAAAGCCGATTCAACAAGCGACTTAATGGGGTCTTTTCATTCGGCTTAGACCAATACATGTTTTCGCCCTTATCACCCACTGAAACACGGGCCCTACTGGAATCGCTGGGTCATCGTCCAGTCAAAAATCTTGGCCAGAATTTTCTCATTGATGGCAACATCGTCCGTAAGTCCCTCGAAATCGCTGAAATTGAGCCCGGTGATAACGTTATCGAAGTTGGGCCTGGCCTCGGCACTTTGACACAGGCACTGCTAGATACAGGAGCAAATGTGTATTCAATCGAAAAAGACAGAAGACTGGCAGATCATATCCGCAAGATGGAACTGTCCTCCGATGGCCAATTGAATCTTCTGGAAGGAGATGCCATGGATTCCCCGTTGGCCGGGCTTCCTTCAGACGTTTCCCATTTTAAGATCGTAGCCAATCTTCCCTACGCCATTTCGACTCCTTGGATGGAATCGATTATCAACGGCCCCAATCCCCAAAGCATGACCCTAATGCTCCAAAAGGAGACGGCCCAGCGATTCGTAGCGGCATCCGGGACGAAACAATTTGGAAGCATTAGCATCTTTCTCCAAGCTGCCTTCAAAGCTTCCCAATCTCACAAAGTAGCTGGAAGCTGCTTCTATCCGAAGCCAGATGTTAGCTCTTCTCTTCTCCATCTCAAAGTTAGAAAGGACCCTTATAAATTTCCCAAATCGGATCGAACACTCATCCGCGACTTATTCAAACAGCGGCGAAAACAAATGGGATCCTTGCTCCGAAAGTCATCTCACCCGAAAACGAACGAGTGGTTAAAAATCCTCATTGGTCTCGGCATCGACCTCAAGACTCGTCCAGAGCAAATCGGCATCGATACCTGGATACGGCTGAGCCGCTCCTAGAAGAGTTTTTAGTAATTTGGTTTCCAAGAAGCTTTCAAAAGGGTGGTAGAACTGTTTACCTGCTCGAATGAGCTCACGTCGGAAGCCCTATACAAACACCACAATTCGCGAATCCAAAGCCGACGGAAGATCGGACCTCGTTAAGGCTACGACAGAGATGTGGTCAGCCCTACCGCTGAACCAGAAAACTAACATTGCCGGACCATCTCTAAGTGTCCAAGGCACCATTTAAACAACTAGCGGATTCAATTTCGCTTGTCTGCGGGCTCCGATTCACCGCTTAATTTCAAGCTTCGAAGCAATCCGCCGTTCGCCAAAAGCATCCATCTTTGACGTCGTGATCGATCCTGGTCTGAAATGTCTAGCAAGCGACGCAACATGTTTTCACTGCGACTATCCCTAACAATGATATCTTTAAACTTTTTTTCCATAGTACTATCCTATTAAATCGTATTTTTTTTCCAGATACGTAATCCAAAATTCCAGCTCCGAGACATTTTTTTCCAAGCCATCCTCGTCTGTAACCTCCGGCAAGTTGAGCCTCTTAATGAGGCCATAAGAACCGGCACGCTCCGTAACCCTCGAGACCATCTGCTGACTCAAAAATTCCGACACAGCGTGGCAAGCTGCTCGACGACCAGCAGTGGCGTCTGTCGAGCAATCCACAGAGCGTAACCAATGAACCCCCATTCTGCCTCCATTCGGAGGCAGTGAGATCTCGCCCACTCCCATCACTGGTGTACCTTTCTGGTCAACGCCACCATAACGCCCTGCACAATGAGCTCCATCGCTGGGATCAGGTCCGGGTAGGCAGGATTCTCCGCCTTCAAGAACGGTCGCCCATTATCCAGTACAAAACGTTTTAACGTCGTTTCGCCATCGATCAGAGCTGCAACCACATCCCCATCACGCGGCTCCCTATACTCCAACACAACCACATCTCCCTCTTGAATATGAGCCCCAATCATCGAATCTCCTCTGACAGTTAACGCGAACGTCCGAGCCCCCTTCGACAATCCAATCGAAGAAAGATCTACCGCCACTCCTCCCTCCGAGTGTTCCTCCTCAAAAGTTGGCAAACCCGCCGGAATCAATCCAAGAAGTGGAATTTGACTGAACCGGTCTGCGTTCATCGGAAGCAGGTCACCTGGCAAACGACGCAAACAGCCTTTTCGCTCCAGAGCTTTCAAGTGATTAACGGCAGCCGTTTGACTCGCGAACCCAAAATGCCGCTGGATCTCTCGAGTCGACGGCACTTTCCCTTCTCTAGAACGCTCTTTCCGTACGAAATCGAGAACCTCCTTCTGCCTTTTAGTAAGCGAATCTTTATTGGTGTTCATGAACACTATTTGCTACGAACATTCGAGACCTTGTCAAAGAGCAAAATTCAAAAACTCTCATTTTCTTGAATAAACTCCCCCAAAACGCCAAATCAGGTGCCATATGTACACTGTGCACCAGATTGATCCCATTTCATTCCAGACTCTGATTACGTATATGTGCTTAGAACTAACTTATACGAGTACGTTCTCCCTTAATTAGAATAAGAGAAAACCCAAACTAAAGCTGTCTGAACATCCGAATACCAGCCAAAGCAATAATTCAAACAACAAGAATGTACGGAAGTGCTTGAAATCTAAGTGAAAGGCTCGTAAATTTTTCTAAACAATATTTTCCCTCCCAACACACCCACACCTGCCAGGCCGCTGTTTATAGTGGCCTGGCCTTTTTAACGGTATGGCTTTCAGTGAGCCCGACGCCGTCTGATCGGTTTAGACCCCAACGGGCTTCTAGAACTGAAACATTCTCCGATCGTTTTCAATCAACTCACCGAACTTCAGGTGAAATCAAAACTATTCTAGGGCGCCAATCACAAGCTCAACCCGTTCTTCCTCACGGAAGTATTTCGAAGCAAAATTTGCCAGATCCTGAATTGAGACCGCGTCTATTCTTTCGTCATAAGACTTCCAGTCATTCGCCGAAAGTCCATAGGTCACGTTCAATGCCGCATGGCTCGCGCAGGACGAGTTTGTCTGCATACTCATGCGACGGGATGCCTTTAAACGTGTTTTACAACGATCAAGTTCCTGAAAAGCAATATCACCTTTGCGCACACGCTTCACCTCTTTAACTAACTCCTCGATTACTTTTGGATAACCTTCTGTTGAGGTTCCAGCATAAAAATAAAACATCGCCGTGTCCAAGCCAACGATACGGCTCGAGCGCACGAAATAGGCCAAACTTAACTCCTCTCGAATCTTCTCGAATAAGTTGCTCGACATACCGCTAAATATTTCATTCGCCAATTCCGACACATAGAAATCCTTCTCGAGCAATCCGGGGCCTAGATAGGCGTGAAAGACAACCGCTTGCTCGCGATCCATTGGCTCTCGATGTTCTCCCGGGGACGACGGCTTTTTGAATTCATGGTTAGAAACCGGCTTTCCTCCCAAGGGCAGCTTTTCCAGCAAAGCTTGGAGACGCGGTTTCAAGTTCTCCATATCAAATTGCCCCGAAACCGCAATCGTTACATTTCCTGCCGTCACCAAACTCGATCGCAGTTCCTGGATATCGTCCGCTCCTAGACTTCCAACTGACTCCAATGAACCCGCCCCCCCGGTGGATAACGGATGGTCGCCAAAGAATCGTTTTCGCAATATTTTTAGCCCAGCGGTAACGATCTCGTCTAGGTCCTCCTTGATCGCTGCCATATGGGCTGCTTTTTCCAGAGTAAACGTCTCATCTTTGAAAACCGGATGCAAAAGGGCTTGCTCAATCAAGTCCAAGGCCAAGTCCACATTTGAAGGAAGAAGATCCAGGGCCAAGCCCATGCTGTTATTGCCTGAAAACTCATAAAAGCTGCCTCCAACGCTCTCAATTGCTTCAGCGACTTCCACCGAACTTCTCTTTTCTGTATCCTTGGTCAACAATGTTGCGAGGAGTGAAGTCGCCCCCTGCTTCCCAGGTGGCTCATACACGGAACCTGCATTCATCACGACTCGAAAATGGGTGTTGGGGAGGCGGTCGTTTTCGCGTAATAAAAGATTGCTGCTGTTACTTTGCTTAAACTCGATGAAATCGATTTCGCCTTGCTTTTCCTCTCCTGACTTCAGATCCCAATCTTGGGCTGATTTCGGGTTTAAAGTGATTGTGGTCAAGCGCTCTTTACGTAACCATTTCTTCAGCACGCTAATCAAGTCTTCAGGCGTTACTCGCGAAATCTTCCGCAAATAATTTTCCGCATATCCGATATCCCCAATTACGACTTCCGCCGCCCCCAGTTTCGACGCCTGACCGCTAACCGTTTTACGGGCATTTATTTCAGCCACGATTAACTGCCGCACCGCTTTATCTACCCGTTCAGTGGGAAAGTCTTCAACCGTTAAGCTCCCCAAGTAGGTATGAAGCTCATTAATCGCTTCATCCCGTTTGTCTGGATCGCATACCAATGCCAAATAGAAAACGCCCACTGAACCGGGAGTCCAATTGGAAGCATCAATCGCATGTACCAATTTGAGCTCTTCTCTTAGATGGGTTGAAAGCATAGAGCTATTCCCATGTCCTAATATCATCGAGAGCGCATCAAGAGCTGGCGTATCCGGATGGATCAGACTGGGAGTTTGAAATCCGATTCCAGCTCTTGTGATTTGCACATCCTCGAACAGATGACATTCCCTTTCTGCCAGCTGCATTGGCTCCGAAGGTATGAAAACGCTTGAAAGAGTCTTACGCGTAACCGAACCAAAATCCCTTTCAATCCGTTTCTTCATATCGCTATTTTCAAAGTCTCCCGCAACAACCAAAACCGCGTTATTAGGGGAATAACGACGATCATAATAAGCAACAAGATCCTCACGGGTAACCTGCGAGAACAGGTCTTTATACCCAATAATTGGGTACCTGAATGGGTGTTCTTTGAACGACGTTTCGAACAAAGCCCGCGATAATTTTTGGTCGGGATCATCCTCGCCCATATCAATCTCTCGCATTATGACTTCCCTCTCTTTCTCCACTTCGTCTTTCGGCAAAGTGGATCGAAACACGGAATCGCTTAATACATCCAGTGCCACACCCACATTCTCTGATGGAATATCAATGTAGTACACGGTGCGATCGAAGGTGGTGTAGGCATTGATATAGCCTCCCGCTGACTGTACTTTCTCCGAAATTTCCCGTCCTCCCCGTTTTTCAGTTCCTTTGAAGAGCATGTGCTCCAAATAGTGCGAGAGACCTGCTCCTATCTTATCATCTTCATGAATACTTCCCGTCTTTACCCAAACTTGAACCGAGCATAACGCGGTCGATCTGTCCGGCTTCAAGACTGCGGTCAACCCGTTCTCCAAGACGTAACGCTCCACTGGCTCCTTTAGAATAGGGTCGATTAGGGACTGATTCGCTTCCAATGAGCGATAGGGATTTTGACATTCAGACATGGATTCAAATGAAATTGGAATCAATCTCCACTAGAACTGCGGAAACGGGAAATTCAATAAGTAGGTAGCCGGCTCTCTAAAGCGATTTAATTACTTTGTATCGAGGGCGCTTGAGACGGCGTTTTTCGGGCAGGAACGGTTTTAAAAACGCTTCCTCAAAATCGTAGATAGTGGCAAAGTCCTCCTTCGAGTCCTCGTCGTTTTTACTGAAAACGCCGTACTCAATCAGGTTGAAGACTATCTCTCCAAAATCTTCACACACCTTCAAGCCCCATGAAGTCAAAACGATATAAGCCATAGGCCCATATTGCTCAAGTGCATATTCTCTGACTCCCTCAAGAAGCTCTTGCCCAGTAACGTGCCGCTGATTCTTGCTGACCAGCTTCCCCTTACGCTTTTTTCCCTCACTCATGGTGAAGTCTAGGGCTTCCTTGAGAAACACGTAGGCTTCCTTGGTATAACGGTCGTCCTCCTTGACTATCAGGTTCACCATTTCGTTAAAATTCTGCTTCTTCATTCGCTCTCGCTTGTTCCCGCCATAACCAAGGACTCGGGCCAAAGCTAATTCACTGGTCTCAGCCTTAACTGTCAATCCCTCAAGTTGTCGACAAACAGGATTCATGGGGGTTACTAACCGATTCGCCCCATCCACAATGGAAAAATTATAAGCGTGTGCACTCTCCAAATCCACTCATTTTTCCCAATCATCACCTTGGTTTAATTTGGCGAATCTGACAGAAACGCTTTAATCCTCGTCAATCACCATAAAGATCCCACAGAACCTTAATCAGTAATCCGTTCGTAAAGCCCAATTAGATTCATGTCAGCAACCGCAACTATAGGAGTCATAAACATATCAGATCGAGCATCGCAAGGTGTCTACGAGGATATTCCAGGGAGAGCATGCGTCGATCTTTTGAACGAATGGATACTCACTTCATTTCAAGTCGAATATGCTGTTATACCCGACGAAAAGAATCAAATAGAAGCGACATTAATCGACTTTTGCGATAAAAGGAATTGTAGCCTAGTCGTAACAACTGGCGGGACCGGTCCGGCACTAAGGGACAACACGCCAGAGGCAACTGAAGCCGTTTGCGATAAAATGCTCCCTGGTTTCGGCGAGGAAATGCGTCGCGCTTCACTCCAATTCGTTCCAACCGCTATCCTGTCTCGCCAAACGGCCGGCATCCGAGGACACTCTCTTATTGTGAATCTCCCCGGGAAACCCAAAGCGATTCGGGAAAACCTGGAATCCGTTTTTCCCGCGATTCCCTACTGCATTGATTTAATTGGAGGATCCTACCTTGAAACAAATCCATCCGAGATGAAAGTATTTCGCCCTAAGAAGACCTGAATCTTTCGACCCCTAGCTTTCTGTAGCCTGACCCATAAGATTGGTCTAAGAAAGCCCCGGCTGGCACTTCGTCAGCAGCCCTTTAAAACGAAAAGAACCCGACGACTTGACTAGTCTCTCGTCGCACAACTCTTCAAGACATTACGTTCGCACACAACTCAATGATATGATTTGCATTTCAGATTACACTGGCTATCTACGGCAATAACTTGCCAGCTCCCCCAATTCATAATTTGCAATTAGTTATTTATTGCACCGAAATCGAAAGGGCTAGCCGCATCGATAACCTCAATCGCAGATTCCACATCCCGTTTTTCCTCTGCCTCAATCCCCCATTGGATATTTGCCCCGTGAAGAATTCCCAATGCAACTAGTTGTCTTCAACTAAAAGAGAACCCAACCAAAAAAGACAGGAACACCATGTAGTCCTGCTCGAACAACCATTCTGGGAATAGTAAATCTAATAATTCTGAGTTCGGGGACATCCTTGATGCCACCTTTCATCGAAAGCCTGACCGCCGACAGGCAGAGGGTCAAAACGCAAGAATATCTCCATTTCAATATGCTCTATTCTTAGAGACTTGCTCGATAGAAGGGGTATATGGCGGAGCAGGGAGCAATTCCCAGAATGATACGTCCCTCAAAGTAGCTGCACCACAAAGGAACTTGAAGCATTTTGATTCCGTTCTGCATTACGACTGTGCCCGCACCACGTTTGGATCCTACCGGCAGATCGAGACCAAAAGGCATCTTTACTAGGTCGACGGCTTCTTCACCGATAAATCCTTTTAGCAGCATGCTAAGAAACACAAACGCAATGGCCTACATCATGAAGGGCTTGATGCCCCATTTAATGAAGAGATTAAGAAAGACGGGCTTGCCGCTTTTACCGGCTTTGACTGCCTTGGAGAAGTCGACTTTCATCATGTTGGGTACATCATGAAGAGCAGGCAGATTGCGATCGGGACAGAAATAACCGGAGCCCCGTTGACGTTGATGGACATGCCGTCAAGTGCTTTGGCAAATCCCGGGGCACTCGTTCCGAGAAAAATTCCGGCAAGGATGCACATACCAACCCAGATCGTCAGGTGACGCCCAAAAGGATTAGTCATTTTCCGCTCATCGGCGGGACAGGTTTCACTACTGATCAGTATTCCCATTCAAGGCTTCGGGCAAGGTTGCCACAAAAGCTCTAATTTCATCCCGTACCTTACGGTAACAATTCAGCTGCTTCTCTTCCGAAGCCCCCTGAGCCGCAAGAAAGCGCGCCATTTTCGGAGGATCCTCAAACTCTACATGGACTACGCGAGCATCACCCGGAAATATAGGACAGGTTTCATGAGCATGGCTGCAGACTGTGACGACCACGTCCAAAGGAACTTCAGCAAACGCTTCGATCTGCTGGGAACGATGTTCCGTTATGTCCACGCCCACTTCCAACATCACCTTGACCGCATTCGGATTAAGTCCGTGGGTTTCAATCCCGGCTGAGTAGGCGTTTAGGCTATCGCTTTTTAGCTTTCGGGCCCAGCCTTCGGCCATCTGGCTTCGACATGAGTTCCCTGTGCAGAGGAATAAGAGATTCAGTTTTTGGCTCATGAAAATGTTTCCTATTCCCTAAAAGAAGTTACGGACAACACCCAACTCCCCGCTGTCTGCGACAGAGTTCCTCCAGGTCGCAGAATGTAATCTCGCCCAGAAGCTCGAGATCCTTCTGGATTTCCTCCTCGTTTTCAAACAAGTGCCGCATTTTTTACAGGACCAGTCCGAGGCATCAATTTGCAAAATTATTTTGTAGTGAACCCGGCAACCATCCTTCTGGGACTCCATTAGCTCGCTCCCTGTTTTCCTTCTAAATAGTAGCGGAAAAGAGCATGGGTTCCATCGTCCGCTCCCCCATCCGCCGCCACACGATCGTAGAGCTCTTTGGCCAGATTCAGGCCTGGTAGCGTCAACCCCATTTCAGTGGCAGACTCGATCGCGATCCCCATGTCTTTAATGAAGTGCTTCACAAAAAATCCGGGATCATAATTCCCATCCAAGGCTCGAGGAGCCAAATTGCTCAAAGACCAACTACCGGCCGCTCCGGTTTCAATACTCGCGAGCACCTTCTTGGAATCCAACCCAGCCGATTTCGCATAGGCAAGCGACTCAGCAATCGCCACCATCCCCGCAGCAATGGCAATCTGATTACACATCTTAGTGTACTGTCCCGAGCCGGCCGGGCCCTGCAGTTGAATGTTTTTGCCCATGATCTCAAACAAAGGCCTCGCTCTTTCAAAAGCACCTTCATCCCCGCCGACCATAATGGAGAGCCGCGCCTCCTGAGCACCTAAGTCTCCTCCAGAAACGGGTGCATCCAACGCGACGATCCCTTTCTCCGAAGCGACACTTGCAATTCGTTTTGCCAAAACAGGGCTGGAGGTCGTCATATCGATCACAAGGCCTCCTGGTTGTATCGTTTTAAAAACGCCTTCGCTACCGAAATAAGTCTCTTCGACATCCGCTGGAAAGCCCAAGATCGTAATAACAACGTCCGCATCGACCGACGCAGCTGCGGGCGAATCCACCCAAGTAGCCCCCCTAGCCACTAAGTCGTCCGCTTTGGACTTCGTGCGATTGTAAACGGAAACCGGGTAACTCGCTTCAAGCAAATGGCCCGCCATGCTTTTCCCCATTACTCCAATACCAATAAACGCGACCTTCTCTTTAGACATCTCAGCCCATTCTAGGACCCACAGACCAAATGGCCATTATTTTTTAGGGCAGTTCTCAAATAAATTTTCCCTGTAGGGGACATTCCATCTCTCCCAGCACTCCACTTGCTATTTCAACGTCAAGCCTCCACTCTTAATCGGTTATACCCAACGAAATTGTCACCGATTGGCAAATCTAAATCGTCTCATCCAAAGTGCCGTAATCAAGACAACCTCCTATCTCTGGATTGCGACCGCTGGCATAAAGGACATGTATATTAAAATGGAAAATCGATGGTTTCTTTTCTGCAAACGCTTTCCGAAAAAATTGAAGTTGGAGTATTCATTCGGATTATACACTCTAAAGAACCCATTCCTGCCTTTTGCAAAGACTTTGATCGATTCCCCAATCTAATCGATCGCCTTAATGATTCTCTGTCCGCGGGCCCACTTTAAAACAGTCATTGTCGACGGCACATTCGCCTATACAGGGAGCTCCAATCTCACCGGTACCAGCAGGGGGGCGAAGTCGGAATTTCGTCACAATTTCTAGTCAGGTATTCTTACTCGAGAACCCAAACCGATCCGTCCACTCATGAACCAGTTCGATACTCTCTAGATTAGACGCAACTGCGATCCTTAAAAGAGAAAAGACTATTTTGCCACCTATCACGAGCTCATTGGATGAGCGAAATCTTGGGCTAAATTTTATTCCCATATTCATCGTAGTGCTTGCGATTGTTCATAAGACCTTGAGCTTGTCGAAAGGTGTTGTGCCACGTCAGTTACTATCGATCGCCTGAATCGTGGGGCAAGGACCCCACTCCCTCGCTGAGGCTCGGGCGGCTCAAGCCGGGCCTGCCGCCTCAGAAGATATCAAAATTCCACGATTCGTCTTTCATCTCCACCGATACTCCTTTAACTTCTTCTCTTAATTTATGAACCTGCAAGACCTCGGAGATCGAATCCGCCACCGCCGAAAAAAGTCCGGCTTAACCCAGACAGACATCGCTAACGCTGTCCAGGTAAGCCCCCAGGCAGTTTCGAAATGGGAGCGGGGGGAAAATGCACCGGACATTAGTATCCTTCCTGATCTGGCTCAGTTGCTAGGAGTATCCATAGAATGGATATTGGGTTGCCAAAGCATAGACAAAGATGTCATTGAAGCCACCATCGTCGATATTCGAGCTCGAGCCGCCCGGGAAAAGTCTGAACACCTAGAACCTCGGGATTTCGCCAACTGGACCAACAGTGTCTGCTACCAGGTCACTGAATCTGCCCTTCGCTTTGGTGGGATTCCAATCAAGACTCGCGGTGCAGGAATCCTCTGTCTTTTCTCAGGCAGTTATCATCAAGATCGTGCCATCGATGCCGCTTTAAATGCCATCCAGCTATTCAACGAGCCCTTGAAAGTGGGAATGAGTAGCGGGATGATCTACTTTGGGGCCATCGGCCATCCCGACTATGCGAGACCAGACATTATTGGCGAAGCCGTGAGTATCGCCCTTCTCAATTCAGAATGGGCGGATGAGCACACGGAGACTGCAACCGCTATCGACGCAAAAACAATCGAAGGATCCCAGTTGAGGGATAACATCAGCCTAACCCGACGCCAGGTCACCTTTCCCGGAATAAGCCACCAAGTTACCGCCGTCGAACTTCCAATTAAGTAGCTGGAGAGCAATTCTAAAAAGAAAGTATCCCGTCGAATTTTAAGGTAGCGGGCGATCTCTGAGTGCCCATCCAACAGGTAGGACAATGGGCAATCAGAGATTGCCCCCACCCAATGTCAGCCCCGCAGTAAATAAAAAGGACCGGCCCAATGGGGAACCGGTCCTAAAAATTTGCCATAGTTCCGAAATCTACGCTTTCCCGAAAATCGTTTTACCTTCGGAGAGCAGATCCTTGGCCGCCTGGATGAGGCGATCGGCCATGTTCTTTTCGGCCGCCTTCAGATAGGACCGCGGATCATAAGTCTTTTTGTTGCCCACTTCACCTTCAATCTTGAGTACACCTTCGATGTTCTGGCAGATGTGAGTTACAATTGGGCGCGTAAAGGCATATTGAGTATCCGTATCGATGTTCATCTTTATGACACCGTAATCGAGCGTTTCCCGAATATCGGAAAGATCCGACCCTGATCCGCCATGGAACACGAGGTCCATTTCCGCCTCCGCACCATGCTTGTCCATGACCGCCTTCTGCCCATCGCGAAGAATCGTTGGCTTTAGCTTAACAGAGCCAGGCTTGTAAGCTCCATGTACATTTCCAAAAGTCGCCGCGAAGATGAAACGGCCGAGTGGCTGAAGCTCTTCATATACTTCCAACATGTCTTCTGGAGTTGTGTAGAGTTTTTCCGCAGGCAAACCAGAGGTGTCGTGTCCATCTTCTTCACCGCCGACGCACCCGGCTTCCACTTCAAGGATGATACCCAGCTGGGCACATTCCTTTAAAAGCTCTTTCGAAATATTCAAATTCTCGTCTAGAGCGACAACCGATCCATCAAACATGTGGGACTGGAAGAGCGGGCCTTTGCCTTCCGCGATCCGATTACGAGATGCGTCTAGCAAAGGACGCAAAAAGCTATCCACTTTCTCCGGATGGCAGTGGTCTGTATGCAGTGCCACGAGTACATCGTATTTTTCCGCCAAAACATGGGTCGCCTCTGCGAGAACGATCGCTCCAAAAGCGGCATCGGCCACGTTAAGACCGGAGGCGAACTGGCCGCCTCCCGTGGAAACTTGGATGATGCCATCTGACTTGGCGTCAGCGAACGCTTTCAAAGCAGCGTTGATGGTCACAATGGATGTGATGTTAACCGCAGGATAAGCGTAGTTCCCTTTTTGGGCGGCATCCAGCATGGCTTCGTATTGCTTAGGTGTTGCGACAGGCATGGTTCGTAACGTCTATTTCGGTTATAATTTTTACAGATGAATCCGGCTTTTATCGGGTGCTAGCCCTTAAAATCTAGAACAACCCCATCTTGAAGCGCAAAGCTCTTTCACTGTCCAGCGAATGATCGATGAAATGGAAAAGCTCTATCGGCAAAGACGATCAAAACGTGCGACAAGGGCACCGCTTAAACGGGAATCGGTCTTAATTCACAGAATTTAATTCAGGGCGAGAAGACACCAATAGTTGTCAGTGGCGGGCACCTTCCAAATTGCTAAGGTAAATCCCAGTCCTAAATCTACGTCCTAAATGAAATCGAAACATTCGAACCACCTCGTTTTCTGGTCCATGCACCCAATCTTTTCCTAATCCATGTCTTTCCTACATTCGATGATCAAGGTCTGCCGTCTCAATCACTTTGCCGGCCGGCCATCTAGCCGACCCCAACCAAGACCTAAATCCCGACACCCAAATTGCTGTCACAAACTAGTCAGCAGCAGGGACCAAATAAGTGAAGAGATCATCGCTAAGCGGGTAATGGCAACCCCTATGGCAATCGCTGAAAGACCAAGATTTGCCACGGTGAATCTTCCGAATGCGGCGTTTGTCGGAGCTAATCCACATTCGACTGTCAGCAAACACCAAGAAACGCAGTCCAAAAGCTCGTTTTGCCACTTGCCAGGGCCAAATGACGTCACCATCCTCCTGCTTGGATAAAAAAATCCAAATTGAGTTTCCTATCATTCATTCAACCAACCCTTTTGTCTCCGTACCTCCGTGAACTCCGTGGCTCAACTTAGGCCAAGTATAGCACAGTCCACGCCGAAGCCCCGTTATAGCTACTCAGGTAGCTACGGCTCAGAGCGACGTGAAATCATTGGGGGTACGCAGTCTAGTTGACCTGCTCCCCCGTAGCGGGGTCTCGTTTCCAACGTGTTGGGATCCCTGTCACAATCCATTACCAACCCACTTGACTCGCAATCGAGAAAAAGATGCCCTACCCAACTTCCTTGATCGATCTCTGATCTCAGCACGCTATAACGTTCTCTGCATGCCCCGTATTTCTCGTTCCTTTATCGCGACCTTTCTCCTCTCCACTACCCTTCTAATTCACTCTTGCAACCGCACTCCCAGCCCGATGGCTGGCATGGGGATCATGATTGGAGAAGCGACTGAAAACAGTGCCATTGGGCAGGTGAGACTCACACTGACCGATCGACTCGTCGACAATGACGTCGAAGGATTGCCAGGCGTGGTAGAATTCAGCCTCGCACCATCCGATAGCAGCGCACCGCCCACCCGCATCCTCTCAAAGGCCGAAGCCGAAAACGACTACATCGCCCGCGTCTACTGGGAGGATCTCTCGCCTGGGACTCAATATCGCTGCGAAACCCGAATCGGCTCTAACGACAACCATCTCACCCCCGGCCCAACCGCGACCTTCAAAACCCTTCCAGGCTCCTCGAGCGACTCCCCTGTCGAATTCGTAGTCGTCACCTGCATGAACTACGCGAAATTCCATGGCGACAATCGAATCGATAAAGCCATCCACCTGCTCCACAACGCGACCGAACTTCCCGAACCCTACAGAGGTTCCGACAAGCATCTCGGCTACCCAGCATTGGCGACGATCGCAAAACTGGAACCGGACTTTTTCGTGGGAGCCGGCGACACGATCTACTACGACACGCCCAAAGAACCTCGCGCTGAAACGATCCCCGAAATGCGGCAGAAATGGCACGAGCAATTCATCCAACCTCGATTCCACGATCTATTCGCCAAAGTGCCCACGTATTGGGAAGTCGATGATCACGACTACCGGATCGATGACGGAGACAATACAGGAGACTACGAGCCTTCCCCCGAGACGGCGCGACGCATGCTGCTCGAACAGTTGCCCTACGGGGATCCCGACGACGAATCGCTCAAAACCTACCGAACGCATCGCGTATCCAAAGACCTGCAGATTTGGTTCACGGAAAACCGAATACATCGCAGCCCCAACGCCATGGAGGACGGTCCCGAGAAGAGCATCTGGGGAACGGAACAACGCACATGGCTGATGGGCACATTGCAGGAGAGTGACGCCACCTTCAAGATAATGATCTCACCCACGCCGATGATCGGTCCCGATTCGCTGCACAAAATCGACAATCACACCAATATTTTCGGCTTCCAACACGAGCGGGATGCGTTCTTCTCATGGCTCCAAAAAACGGGTTTGGTCGAGGAAAACGTTTACCTGATTTGTGGCGATCGACACTGGCAGTACCACTCCATTTCGCCACAGGGCATAGAAGAATTTTCCTGCGGTGCTTTGACCGATACAAACTCGCGCCTCGGCGTCGGTCCCGGAGATCCAAATTCGACCGACCCGGACTCGACGATCAATCAGGTCTACTCTCAGAATCCTCGTTCCGGCGGATTCCTTCTTGTAAGGACTTCCCCGCAAAACGGAACAAGCAAAGCCAGCCTAACCTTCGACTTCAGAGATGAAAAAGGAGCCCAATTGTACCAACATATTAAATACGGGAATTAGATCGCAATTTAGAACAATACTGACAAGTGAAGCTTGAGAGCCCTCGGAGGGATGCGATGGGAGTGGTGATCGAAGATGCCTTCGGGGGCTTCGCCTGGGAGGCGCGATTCGTAGGCGTAGGCAATGTCGGAGTCGTCTGAGTCGAGGAGATTCATCCAGTCGATGCTGGCCTGCCAGCGCTCGGCTCGATAGCCGATGCGGAGATTGAATGAGTGAAATGGATCTGATCGTACCGTATTGTCTTCTATCAAAGGCCGCTCGCCGAAGTGGCGATAGCGAAGCGAACCGAACCATCCCGAGGGCAAATTGACGTTGGTCCCTGCACTGGCGACGCGATTCAGGGCGCCGGGAATTTCGTTACCCGCGGGATCGGAGTTGGCGTAACGGGCGTTAGTGAAGGCGAGATCGAAGTCGAACGTCAGCCATTCTTGTAGAGCAAGGTAGGAGGCAATTTCAATGCCCTTACGGCTGCTAGGGCGCGAGGCTTCGGTGCTGCCAGCGTCGCCTACATAGACCAGCTCCGAATCCAGATCCAGTTGCCATGCGGAGATGGAAGTATTCGCCATGAGGCTCCACTCCTTACGAATTCCCAATTCGTATCCAATCGAGCGAACTAATGGATCGACCGCTTCGGATGGGGACCCGTCTATCGGGTCGATGTGCTGGGTTACCCCCCGTGCGTCGTTACTATGGAAGCCGTATCCGCCACTAGCGTACAGTTCGCTCAATTCATTGAGCGCGTAGATAGCTATCAGTTTCGGATTGGCCATAAAGTCATCAGCGTTTCCAGAATTAGCGGTAAGCTGACTGTCGACATCGGCGTGGAGGAAATCGCCTCTTAATCCCGCCACGGTCTTGAGACGAGGGTTCCACTGTACGTGGACCTCATAGAAAGCACCGGCTCCGAGCTGATCGACTTGATCCTTGCGGGTGGTTCCAATCCGCTCGCGTTCGAATGTATTATGCAAGCCCACTTGATCGATGGCGTCGTAGCGAATATCGACACCGTACGTTTGCTTGATCTCGTTGTCGAAGAGCGTGCGAGCATTGAGCGTTTGCGAAGCGGATAGGCCGTGGGTAAGCCGTCGGTCGGTTTGCTCGAACTGGTCGCCATTGATCGGGTCCTCAAGAAAATAGGTAAAGTTCGACCAGAGATCCATGTCGTAGTAGACTGAATACGCTGAAAATCGTGTTATGGAGTCGCCATTGTCGTGAATGTGTCGAGCGGAAAGCGAGTAGCGGGATGACGTTCCCCCAACGGTGTCGTCGATATGGCCAAGATCCGTGACGAGACCACTATCAATTGCTCGCTCTGGAATTTGTTCCGTCGAGTTCCAACCAGACTGGTAGCCCATCAGTGCTAAGGAGGTATGGCGGTAAGTGCCTTCTTGGACAAAGCGGATCATGCCGTTCGATTTGTCCAAATCTTCAGGAAGGTCCCAAGGTCCGTCATTGGTCTCGCGTTCGAGTGCGTAGACGAGCTTCCCTTCGCCAAACGGTTGGGCATCCGCTAAAAGGAAACGGAAATTATCGTGCTCGCCGATCGATGCCTTGGCTTGTCCGTATTCGAAGGTGTCGGCCAGTTTGATGCGAGCCGAGCCGGCAGCGGAAAAGTCTCCATCGAAAACTCGGTACGATCCCTTGGCGTAATCGATAGCTTCGATTGTTTCCGGGATAAGGAAATTGAGATCGGTGTAGCCCTGTCCGTGTCCGTGTGTGACGAAGTTGAGCGGCATGCCATCGAGCCAAGTTGCGAAATCGGTTCCGTGGTCGAGGTTGAAGCCGCGCAGGAAGTATTGGTTCGCCTTGCCGGATCCGCTGTGTTGGGTTACGATCATGCCGGGCACCGCTTCCAAAGCTTCGCCTGCTCGGAGGATGGGGCGGGTTTCCAAGTCGATCCGGCCGACGACGCCTTCGGAGGCACTGACCGCTTCGCCAACTAAGGGCGTTCCGCGACCTTCCACGTCGATGCCAGCTAGCTCATGGATGTCGTGACCATGGATGGGAAGACTGGCAGCTGCCAGATTAAGTGAGAGAGTTAGCTTTTGGCGAAATTTCATGCGTCGCAGGCGATTTAAACGTCTAGATTCGTTAAAAAAGAAGCGAGGAAGGTACGTTTCAAGCGAAAGCAGGACCTGGCTTGAAAATTGTAACTTCAAGCAGCATTCGATTCACCGTATAGACCAGATTGCGAGAAGGTATGGATAACTCGCTGAGTCATCGGATTTTTGGAGGCACGAACAAACGATCGGGCCGGTCGTCCCTATCTGACCGGCAGGGTCGCCATGTCGTTGGTTCTGGCGGCTATTTCGACTCCAGGGTGGCGAGTTAAACTTCCATCCGATTGGACGGCAAAAAGGGTGATTCGGTGCAAGCCGAATTCGCAAACAGCGAGATGCTTGCCATCTGGTGAGAGGGCGAGCTTCCAGGGAATGTCTCCCACCAGTGTTCGAGCGGCTGGGTGCAGCTTTCCATTGGAGTCTACGCTAAAGGAGAAGACGCTGTCTTCCTCTCCGTTGAAGTCTCGAAGGGCCACGAAGAGCAACTTGCCATCGGGCGTCAGGGCGATGTCGGAGGCGTGCAGGTCGCGCTTTCCTTGTTCGAACGGCGATCGTCGTGGAATCGTATTTACGTGTTGAAGATCCGATAGCTGACCCTCCTTTCCGATTTCGTAAACGCTCGCTCCGAGTTGCTGTTCATTGCTGAAGTAGGCGATGGGCAAGGTCGGATGGTAGGCGACGTGGCGGGGGCCGAACATGGCGGGCGGTTCGGCGTTGAGAGTTTTGAGAGGCGCAAGTGTGCCTCTTGCGGCATCGAAGGCGTATTGGAAAAGTGCATTGTTATTTTTTACGCATGGAATATATACGAAACGGTTGTCGGGGGTCGTTAGGATGCAATGGGCTTCCCGTTGGGGGGTCCTTAGCGAGTGGGCGAGATCGCCAATCGATCCATCTTTGCCGAGGGAGTAGGTGGCTACTGAGCCAGTGCCGTAATGGACTGTCATAAAGAAACGTCCGGAACGATCGACGCTGTTATACCCAACCGGATGGACTAGCGTGGATACATCGAACACCTTCATGCCTTTTGTAGTTGTGACCACTGCGGCAACCGGTTTTTTCGAGCGGGATCCGCTGACGACAAACGACTGGTTGGTTGGATTGACTGCCACTCTGGCAGGATTGAAGCTGAGTTTTAGGGAATCTTCTGGTCTTAGGCTAGCGCCGCTGACAGTTGGGTTAATTGTATAGACGGAGAGCTGCTGATTCTGTGAGTCTGGAACGACAAGGCGGAACGAGTCCTTTCCGAGCAGGAGGCTGGGACAAATTAGGATGAATAGGGCAATGAGTACACGTTGCATAGCAGATCGCTGAATTTGCATGGTAATCGGTATCCAAGGGAGCAAGGCGGGGCATTTCAAGCAGCGTGTGAAGCTAACGGGATGTTTATCCGAAAAACAGGGGCAGAGTGAAGAGCGACAATGGGACCAAACGTCTCCCCATTGGAGCGATACGTCCCTCGGATAATGGAGTAACAGATTTTTGTTACTGAATTCTCCATCTCTAATATGAAACCTACTCAGATTGATTTTTATCTAGAGGTTCAGATGTAGCTTCAAACCTCACCCGCCAACAGCAATTTCCTAGCAATCGAAGAACTTGGTAATCTGGCTCAGATACGACTAAAGAAAAATACCCTTTAATCTGCCACTCCTAGTACCCCTTTCTGCCCCTCCGTTCCAGTCCAAAGTTAAATTTAAGGCCGAACCACATCTAGTGACACAAAACCAGTATCTGACACGCTTGAACAGTTATGCTAAATTGAATTTCTTCTCAGTAAGGATGAACCAGGCTTTACCTAGCGATACTATTACTTTATATCACTCTAAATAGTTAAAACACTAGCTCCCCTTGGAAGACCAAAAAATGTAACCATTAGTACGCTACAATCTTTCAGGCTTTAAGCAACACAAGCGATCACACTAAAAATCTAACCATGCAACGAAGAGACTTTCTTAAAACCGCAGTCGCCGGTATTTCGGCGACAGCCGCATCGTCAAAAGTCCTGCGTGCTGATTATCATTCCAAACCGAATGTCATATTCCTTTTAGCTGACCAAATGAGGGCCCACGATATGGGCTGTATGGGCAATTCACAAGTCATTACCCCGAATCTAGATAAATTGGCCAGCGAAGGATTACTCGTCACCAATATGATTGCAGCCTCTCCAGTTTGCACGCCCTACCGAGGACAGCTAATGACAGGTCGGTATGGTCACGCAACCGGTGTCGTTCACAACGACGTAAAGCTACCCAATTCCGAAGTCACCATCGCTGATAAGATGGTAGAAGCGGGTTACCACACCGGCTACATCGGGAAATGGCATCTAGCGGGGCATCGGAATAACCCGGTCGCTAAGGAAGACCGGCGAAATTGGAAATTCTGGGCCGTTCGGAATTGTTCCCACGCTCACTTCGATCCTGAGTATTGGATCAACGATAGCACGGAAGCGGTCGCTGTGGATGGCTGGGAACCGGACGTGCAAACCGATGTAGCGGTCGAATACATTCGCACTCACCGCGAAGACCCTTTCTTTTTGGCGGTTTCCTACGGTCCACCTCACAATCCCTACCTCGCACCTGAGCGCTTCCTCGATTTGTACGAAGGCCGTACCCTAGCAGATAGGCCGAATGTCCCCCCTCGGGCAAAAAAGGATGAAGATCAACTGCTGCAATACGATGCCATGGTCACCAGCTTGGACGAGTGCGTGGGTAGGATCACCAAGGAGCTAGACCGTCTTGGAATAGCAGAAAAAACAATACTGGTTTTTACCTCGGATCACGGTGACATGCTCGGTTCGCAAGGTCACCGCCTAAAGCAACGCCCTTGGGAGGAATCCATTAACGTGCCTTTCATAATCCGTTATCCAGAAAAAATAAAAGCCGGTCTAAAACGCGATTGGATTGTCTCATCGGTCGACTTAATGCCAACCTTACTCGGCCTATGCGGTGCCAATATTCCGGATAATGTCCAAGGTTTCGACCAGTCAGAAGCATTCGTAGGGGAAAGCCCAGAAACTCGCGATAGTGCCTATCTTTTCAATACTCACAGAGGAGGGGGTCCAGGCTGCGACTGGCGGGGCATTCGAACTAAAGATTGGGTCTACGCCTTTCACATGGGAGGAGATTGGATTCTCTACGATTTAAAAAAAGATCCCTATCAGCTGAACAACTTGGTAGGACAAGCTCGGTACCGCTCCAAACTTAACGAGCTTCGTGAAAAGCTGAATAACTTGCGAAGCGAGCTGGGCGAAAATCTTCCCCTCAATGGAGTATTGCCCGATCCGATACGCCTACCTGAGGTAGCGTAACAATTTTCTATACCTAAAAATGAAAAATATCTCTGTACATATTCTATTTTTTTGCGTTGCTCTCGCCGGTTTCTCAGATTCAGCAACCGCGTCCCAAATACGTGTTGCGACGTTCGATGTAGATGCAACCCCACCGGTTGGCTCAGAATTGGCCTACGATCCCGTTCGCAAACACGGCGAGATCAGCTTGCGCTGCCGAGGGCTAACCATTCTTGGATCCGGAAAGCCGATCGTCTTATGCGCTATCGACTGGATAGGAGTGGCTAATGCCTCTCAGGATGTGTTTCGTGATGCCCTCGCAGAAGCTGCGGGGACTACCCGAGATCGTGTTGCGGTCCACGCCTTGCACCAGCATGACGCCCCTCGATGCGATTTCAGTTCCGAGGCCCTCGTTCATGAACTAGGGATCACTGACTTCGATCTCTTCGACAGTTTTTTCCAAAGACGGGTTATCCGCCGAGCCGCGGTGGCTCTAAAAGACGCCCTGAAAGGGGCTCGACCCGTGACGCATTACGGCTGGGGTGCTGCCACCGTGAAAGACGTCGTCTCGAATCGTCGGATACTTGGACCTGACGGAAAAGTACGGGTTATGCGGTTTACCACAGCACGGGATCCCCTAATTCGGGCCGAACCGGTAGGTGTCGTCGATCCGGAAGTCTCGCTAATTTCGTTTTGGAATGCAGATGCCCCTGTCGCTATTCTCAGCTACTTCGCAACCCATCCACAAAGCTACTACAGGACCGGAATTCCAAGTCCTGATTTTCCAGGCATTGCTCGCTTCCTGAGGGGCCAAGGCCAACCAAAAGCCTTGCATGTACACTTTAATGGAGCCGGCGGAAACATTGGGGCGGGCAAATACAATGACGGCAATACTGAGAACCGTGTCCTGCTAGCCCAACGATTGGCAGACGGGATGCACTCCGCTTGGGAGAACACGGAAAAATATCCTCTCGGCGACTCGGATATCAATTGGAAATCGGAACCGGTCTCTCTACCGTTGGCGTCGCACCTGAACGAGAAATCCCTGATAGATAAAATCGTCCATAACCCTCCCGAGGGATACGAAGCCATAACCCAGCTCGCCTACCTCCGTCGTGCAAAGTCCGGGCACAAGATTGATATCGCTTGCCTGAAAATAGGCGATGCCCGAGTCGTCCACATGCCTGGTGAACTCTTTGTAGAGTACCAATTAGCTGCTAAAGCCATGCGGCCCGACTTGCATGTTGCCATGGCAGCTTATGGCGACTACGGCACGGCTTACATCGGTACGGAAATTTCCTATGCAGAGGGCGGATATGAAACGAGCGAACGGGCCACCAATGTCGGGCCTGATGCTGAGGCTGACCTAATGGACGTTATGAGAAGATTGCTCGGAGCGAATTAACATCTTCTATTCAAAGCGTGAACGGGTGGCTAGGATGCCATCGACATGAGAGTGTCGCATGACCAGATGGCGGTCTTTCGCCTTTCCGGCTTTGATTTCATCGTTGAGTAAACCGTCAATGATTGATAATCGTTATTCCTAGATGAGTCTTTTAATTTTTAAGCCCTCTAATTTCGATGTCACCCGCTTTGTACGTGCTTGCTCCGATCTCCTTTGGCCGCTCCCATTAACCGTTCGTTTAGTCATCCCATCAACCGCCATGAATCTTTATCGCCGCTACGTCTTCTTATCGCTGTATTTCTTCTTGTGGATGCCCGCTTCGTCCCAGCCGGCCGAAGATCGCCGCCCCAATATCGTCTTCATGTTTGCGGACGATTTGGGTACGGGAGATTTGGGATGTTACGGGCATCCCTACGCGGTTACGCCCAACATCGATCGGCTAGCGGCTGAAGGCACACGATTCACCCGCCACTACGCCACGGGAGTAACCTGTTGCCCAAGCCGCACAGGGTTTATGACGAGCCACCATCCAGCAAGTTTCGATGCTTACATGGCGGATTTTGGCTTTGGCGACCGGATCACTATCACCGAACTGCTCAACAACGAGGGGTATGCCACCGGGCATTTTGGCAAGTGGCACATTGGGGCGGACAGCGATGGCGTTCCCGAAGACCACTACGGTCTCGATGAGGTGAAGATCATCGGGAACTCGGATGGTTCTGACGGTCGAGACGATGGCCTTTTCGCAGCTGCCATTGATTTTATCAAACGGCATCAGGACGAGCCCTTCTATGTCAACATTTGGGGCCACATCACCCACTATCCGGTCCCACCATCGAAACGAATTCCTGAGGCGATCGCCAAACTCGAGATAGATGAATCGAAATTCGACTCTTACATGTCGGACAAATTCGAGAACACGCGTGAATGGGGCTATTCCATCGATGAGTGCTTCCGCAACTACCTGACTGATGTTTATTCACTGGATTCAGCAGTGGGGCGGGTGCTCCAATTACTCGATGAGCTAGAGCTCGCCGACAACACCATTGTGGTCTTTTCCAGTGATCAAGGAGCGGCTCCGAACGGCGACTACCAAAACGACCGCCAGCGAGCCATGGGTAAGATTTTCAAGGCCAACATGCTTGGCTGGTCTGGCGGATTAAGAGGGGGCAAGCACGAAAAGTACGAAGGCGGTGTTAGGATACCGTTCATTGTCCGTTGGCCAGGCCACGTTCCCCCCAGCCACGTAAATGGATCCAGCGTGCTTTCCGCTTTGGACTGGCTGCCCACCTTGTGCACCCTCACGGATACCGGCTACGATCCCGCCCAATTCGAAGGACTCAATGTTGCCGACATCTGGCTGGGCGGCGACCGCAACCCGACTCGGGCGCTATTCTGGAGAGCGGGTGGAGACGCCGCTCTTCTCGAACCGTGGAAACTCCACCTTACCCGAAAGGGACCCGAACTCTACAATTTGAGTAAAGACCCTCGAGAAACGACCAATGTCGCTCGCTCGCATCCGGAGATTACCCAGCAAATCGGAACTGAGATTGAGAAGTGGCGCAAGACCCTTCCTGCCAAGGTCAGGCGTAAAGGCCGTTCTTGAGGGCGCCGCTCGTTCAGGTCACATTTTGGAGGAGTAATCCTAAATTCAGGTTGAAACCCGATCTCGACCTCATACCTACCCGCTGATAAGATCGGCACAATTGCACAGAAAGTAGAGACTGCCCAATAAGTTAGAATAGGCCTCGCAGTCGTTATGATTCGCCTCTACTATTCTTTGTTCTGGATTTGCCTTCTCGCCTCCAAATCGATTTTGTTTTTTATAGAAAATCGCCTCTCAAAAACCTGAACGCGACCGTTCGTTCTCTTGCTCCCACTATCCTCGATACCCCAGACAACCAATGGCTCCATCCAGTTGCTCAATGATTAAGAGCTTCGGGCTTCCGATATTTGCATACTCCCTACCTCGGGTGGCTCAGGCAGCTGAAGTTGAAACATTTGTGAGTCAAACCCACGCCCGAGGCCTGCTAGCGATCGACTGGATCATTATCGCGATCTACGCCCTGTCGACGCTCTTCTTGGGCTGGTGGTTCGCGCGAAAACAGAAAGACACCAGCGAATATTTTGTTGGCTCTGGAAACATGAATCCCTTGCTGATCGGCGTTTCCTTGTTTGCTACGCTGCTAAGCACGATTTCGTATATGGGCCTTCCTGGTGAAACAATCGGGAAGGGGCCGGTCAACATGAGCAACCTGCTCTCCTATCCCTTCATTTTCCTGGTGATCGGTTTCGTGCTGCTGCCGGTTTATATGAAAGTGAAGGTCACCAGCGCTTATGAACTGCTGGAAAAAAAACTCGGCCTCAGCATTCGTCTCCTTGGCGCCTCCCTCTTTATTGTTCTTCGCTTGTTTTGGATGACGCTGCTTGTTTACCTTACGGCCAAGGCCCTTGCAATTATGATCGGGGTGGATGAGACATACATTCCTTGGATCGTCGTGATAACCGCTGCGTTCGCTGTAACCTACACGTCTTTAGGGGGTCTCCGTGCCGTGATTATCACTGACCTGATGCAGACTATTCTACTTTACGGCGGCTCCTTGTTGGTAATAGGGACCATCACGGTGAAGATGGGTGGATTCGGCTGGTTTCCAACCGAGTGGCAGACCGATAACTGGGATTCACAACCTATTTTCAGCCTCGATCCATCCACGCGGGTAACCGTTGTCGGATCTATCCTTTCCGTGTTTGTGTGGCATTGTTCAACTGCAGGTGGCGATCAGGTTTCTATCCAACGATTCATGTCGACCAAAGATGCGAAGGCTGCGCGTAAGGCGATCGGGATGCAGCTCTGTGTCGCCGCCACCGTCACAATCACTCTTGCAATTACCGGATTTGCCCTGCTCGGCTATTTCCAGGCGGATCCTCAACTCCTTCCGAGGGGAATGACGCTTAACGAAAACGCCGACAAAATCTTCCCCCACTTTATCGCCTTCCACCTTCCGCCCGTTGTCTCCGGTCTGGTGCTAACCGGACTTTTCGCAGCCTCTATGTCCAGCGTCGATTCCGGCGTCAACTCTATCACCGCCGTCGTAATGACCGACTTCCTTGACCGCTTTGGCACAAAGGCCAAGACCGAAAGAAAACACGTCTTATTTGCGAGAAGCTTGGCTATTGGCATCGGTGTGGTGGTGGTTTTGGCTAGCTCTTTTATGGAACACGTCCCCGGCAACATAACCGCCGTCACCACCAAAACGGTGAACCTTCTTACGGTTCCTATCTTCATCCTGTTTTTCTTCGCACTATTCGTTCCGTTTGCCAACGCAGCCGGCGTCTGGATAGGAGTAACTTGCAGCACTACTACCGCCGTGCTGATCGCATTCTCCGGCCCCATTTTCGGAGTGAATGAAGAGGGACTGGATCCTGTCAGCTTTCAATGGATATCCCCTGCCGCGTTGCTCGTAGGCATCAGTTCGGGCTCTCTGGCCTGCAGGATCTTTTCAGCTAAACTAACGGATAGCAGATACCCATGAAAATCCTCCTGCCATTTCAGCCTATTCTTCGAAATAATGAATATAACCCCGGTTCGGGAACGAGACGTAAGCCGTGACTTAGACAAAAGAATCAAGGAGGGTCTTTGCCTTTGTTTTCCGGATGATAAAGAAACCTTTTCAGTCACTCGTGCTTGGCACAATACGACTCCCTTATGGATCTTATATTCAGATTATAATTACAGTATAATTTCACATATCAGCGTAGTTGACAGAAATATTCGAGTTGGCGACCAAGTTGTCCGCATTGCCGGTATACAGAACGTTTTTGTTTTGCCTGAATTCAGAGGAAAGGGGCTTTGCGACGTTCTAATGAAAGAAGCGATGGATAAGGCAGCTAAATATGGTTTTGATTATGGCTTTCTCTTTTGCATCCCCGAAATTGAAAAAATTTACGAGCGATGTGGATGGATCAGTTTACCGGATACCTCTATTCTTCTCACAGATGAATCAGGAAAAGACGGGGTGCTACTAGGTAAAACACTGCCATGTACTTTCCTCTGAAATTCGCTACAATCCCCACTGGAAACATCCACCTTCAAGACAATAACTGGTGAGGCGACTAGTTGAGATGCGATACATTTAGAGAATCATATTTATATATCAACTGACACCGTCGAAATACACATTAAAATGTTATCTGAATAAATTGTTGTTCGCCTCGATGGATCCTTGGGGGAAAACGCTCTGAAGAATGTATCGGTGCTGACTTATATCAGTATGCAGTTGAAGTACTGATTGAAAGATTTCCTATTTAAGAACGGGGGATAGAGACAGGTATCCTCCATATTGGTTACAAGGGAGATGGCTTTGTTTCCAATGTTCTTTGTTGAACAAAGCCATGGGAACTAATGGTATAACGATTGAGGCGGCCGTTGTTCTTATCTTTTATCTTTTTTTATAGGTATAACTTTCATAATTCCTCTCATCATTTGTGAGTGCCCTGGAAATGTACATATGTATGGATAGCTTCCTGGAACTGGGGCATTAAAAGTTATAATTTCTTCTTCATTCTGATTAATCATTTTTGATCCCCACAAGATTAATGATGAGTCAGGACGCCAGTCTTTATTTGGCCCATCATTAGCTAACGCAATAGCAAGATTTGAAGCTTCATCGGCTTTCCCTGGTTTTACTATCAGAAGATTATGTGGTGCTAAGTCTTTATTAATAAATCTTATTGATACCAAACGTCCAGTCTCTACTTGAAATTCGTTCAAGTCGTACATCATCCTGTCTTTAACAGTATTGATGGTAATTCTAAAAGGTTCCCTAAAATTAGCTCCTCTTACATCAGAGTTGTCACTAGAAAATATTTCTTTGACGCGTTTAGCAATATTTTGCTTTGAGCTCTCTTTATTAACGTTTTTATCGATTGGTAAATCTTCTTGTTCAGTGCCAACCGCCTGAAGTGCTCGTTTAAGCCATTCGTCTTTTGTGTTCGTCTCATCTGTAGCTAAAATACTAGCTGCTTGCTTATGGGTCTTGGATTCTGGGAACTGAGCGAGTTTAACCATGGCAGCTAAGCGGACGTGTAAATCTTTGTTGGTAAGTGCTGCACTGTCATAGAGCAATTGTTCATCTTCTTTGGTTTTTCCAAGTGCGCGTATAGCGTTGAGCTTAACCTGAGAGTCCCCGTTCGTTAGAGCACTGCGTTTTATTTTATTATCAAGAGCTCCAATTCCTTCTAGTGTCCAAAGTGCGTGAATTGCGCCTACTCCACGGCCCGATAATCTTTTACGTAAAGATTTCTCAGTTCCCTTAATTCCTCCATCGACTATCATTCGCTGTGCAGTTTGTCGCCAAAAAAGATTGTCATTATCTAAGGCTTTGATCAGCTCATCTGGGCTTGCCTGGGCTAGAGAGGTAATTGTTGATTTTGGTGCTGCCTCCCAAATTACTCTATAGATTCGGCCGTGCTGGCGATCACGATTTGGATTAATGTGAGCGTTACCTCGACCGTTTTTGGCGGCATAACCGCCTCGATCTACGTTTGGGGTCGGATTGTGTTGTATAATAAAATTGTACCAATCGGCGATCCATAGGTGGCCATCTGGTCCTACCTCTGCAACGATAGGTGAGAACCATTCATCAGCACTGGCTACAAAGCTGAACGCATTCTTTGCGGTATAGCCGGCGCCTTGTTTTTTGATATTAAATGTACCAACTAGGTTGCCAGTTGGTCCACAGACGAATGCTACACGGTCACGGTATTTTTTTGGAAAGGCATCTGAAGTAGCAAAAGCGTGGCCGCAGCCTGCTGTGTATGCATTAAATGCGTCCACTTGCCTTATATTTGGCGTGATAGGATGAAAGATTGGCGTATCAGCAATCATTTTTGCGCTCATCTTAAGTTCTCCATTTAAAACAGTCGCAGGGATGCCGCCATAAAAGGTCGGGTTATTGTTTGCGGTGGAGCCAAAAACGTCGCCTGATGTATTGAAACCTAATCCCCATGTGTTGTTGTTGAATTGATGAAGAAACTCGATATCAGTTGCATCAGATTTAAACCGGAATACGCCCATTGCAAAATTATGCTGCTTTCCGCTTAATGAGCCATTGAAGCGAGCATAGCCGACGGTTCCGTAAATCCAATTATCAAATCCGTATCGCAAATTACTTGGGCCTGCGTGAGTATCTCCTACACCCCATCCAGAAAAAAGTACCTCTTTAATATCCGCTTTATCGTCACCATTTGTATCTTTGAGGAAATAGAATTCCGGAGCTTGAGCAAGGATTACTCCTCCACGAGCAAAAGTCATTGAAGTGGGAATATTAAAGCCTTCAGCAAACACAGTAAACTTGTCAGCTTTACCGTCACCATTTGTATCCTCACAAATCTTGATTCGATCATTTCCTTTTCGGCCATCCGTAAATTCGTTCGGATAATCAACAGTTTCAACCACCCAAAGTCGTCCGCGTTCGTCCCAAGTCATGTAGATTGGATTGATTATTTCCGGTTCTGATGCAAAAAGCTCCATTCGGAATCCTACTGGTACTTGCGTGTACTTTATACTATCTTCGGGAGAGAGGGGTAGTTGGTATTGGAGTGGTTCTTTACGTCGTTCGTAGTTTGGAATGTTATTACGTTTCTCGTATTTTAGTGGTGCACGTTTAATAAGAAAATTTTCGTAGCGCTTCCTCGCTTTGTCACCGATTACCCAGATGATACCGCTTCTTATTAGCTGATGAAAAGCGGTGTTGTTCCACTCTCGATGATCATGACCGGATGCAGTGTAAAAGACTCGTCCACGACCTTGTGTGCGTATCCACGTCCAAGGTTCAGGCTCAGTGTGCGGATTTCCCTTCATGGATTCTCGGACCATAAGAACAGTCCGATCTTTGGCATTAGGATTTGAATGAAAATAGTTCTCATCCCATCCAATAAATTCTTTTACACCATTCATTGCGGGATGATTAGGCCTTATTATCTTCGCTTTGAAAGCATCTCCTTGATGGCTTTTGAACCTGCCACCTACAAGTCTCTCAAAGCCAGGTTCATTCGAGAAACACCAGCTTGCATAATTGATTGGTAAAAAGCCTCCTCCGTTTTCGACGAATCTTTTTAGATTTTTCCATTGGTGAGGTTCGATATTTCCATGGTTCGCATAAAGTAGAAGTGCATCAAATTTTCCAAGGTATTTTGCATCTCCGAGTGCTTCTTCAATCGAAGTAACATAGTCAAAATAAATAGCATCTCGCCCTAATGCTTTGGAAAGCATTGGGTAATAGGAATTTGAGTTATATTGTTCGCTTTCGTTTCCCAAAAATAGTACTCTAATAGGCCCACCTTCCACGGTAGCTAAGAGACAGGTTTGCGTTATTATAAAAACACTAGTAAAATATATTAATGTGGGCAGTTTTTTCATATGGAACGGGCAAAATTTAACGCTAACCCAATATTGGGCAAGCTAAAGACAAGTTGGTCTCAATAAAAAGCCAAAAAACGTAGTTTATAATATTTATAGATTGTATCGCTATGCATGACCGGTCCGGCTGGTGATATGTCTTTCAGACAGCGGCGAGAAGAATCGAAAATCCGAGGGGGATTCATCCTCAACTTGGACTCTCTTAGTCCCTCATTGGTATGGACAAAACTTTGCTGCTGCAGCTCTTCGGAAATGGGCCGCTATTAAAATCTGATTTTTCAGATAGGCACCGCGCAGTTCAGCGTGTGAACTTAAGATGGGCAGCTCGAACACCAGAAGCTTCATATTTTAGGCAAAAAAGATGAAATCAAAATGATCGATGTCAAATTTTCTAACGGAGCAAAATCGGGTCAGGGAGGTTTGCTGCCTTTAGGAAAGATAACCCCTTAAATCTCTGCCCTAAGAGGAGTCCCAGTGGGAATAAATTTCGTTTCACCCCAAGGCATATCAAATGCGTGAATCTGAAAAGCAGCGTTAGGTTCATCCAACGGGTCCAAAAAACCTTTTAGCTCTCCGTCAGAATAAAGATGTGTAATGCAAACCCAGCCGAGTTTGGAAAATTTGTATCCAAAAGAAAATTTACTTTACGTATTTCCAAATTGGATTGCCGTTGATGGAGTCGAAGGAGGCGCTAGAGCAGCACCCAAGGCATTTATGGATCGAGTTGGGCTTCCCCTCTTCCCTACCCTGAAAAAAGTGGATGACATCCTGACCGAGCATGATGTCCGCAATCGACTTAAGATCATAGCATCCTGCAAAATAGTGGGTGCCCGGCGCCAACTCATCGCTTTTTGTCTTGGAAACGAAGTGGTGGTCTCAGACCTGGGATTGATGATGTCTATTGGCTGTATCCAAGCCATGCAATGCGGCAGCAATACTTATCCGGGCGGCATTACGACTCATAATACGGAATTGGAGGGGGTCTCGATTTCAATTTAAAATCAAAACGAGTTGCCCACTATGTGAACAATATGGAGCACGATCTGCAGGAGCTGCTCTGTGAGTTAAGACCATCTAACCATACGGACGGGGGCTAGTTCTTTTTGTCTGTTTTCTAAACCATTTCAGGAGGCAACGCCCATTCCGGTGAACATAGCTTTCACGACCCATTAGAAACTAGATATCAGCCGTTTTCATTTTCATTTCAAGAGCTCTGGCCTCGAGTAGAAAAACCTTTTTCGGTAAAATAAAAGAAAGTGGTATTTTTTTTGAATGCATCGACAGGAAACGCATCTAAGACCCACAATGCGAAATTCTCGAGGCAACTATACCTTGGACGAGCTTCTACAAGTGAAGCGTGCAGAGAAGCCTGCTCCTTGTTTCTGGAACAAGTTTGAAAATAATCTCCGAATAAAGCAAAGACGTTTGCTCCAGCTGCAGCCGGTAGAAGATCTGGGAGCAGGAGTGAGCGGATGGCCGCGATTTCGGAACTTCGGCCTACTCTGCGGAGCAGTCACGTTTTGCGGGGTATTTAGCTTCTTGGCTATACAATTGCTCAGCCCAGCTTACGATGCTAATTCGTTTCGAAAACGTTTATCTTATCAAGAAATAATTGTATCCGAAACCAAAAATCCGGCCAATCTCATCGAATCTGAAACTGATGAGCCTGTGTTGTTTGAAGTGGCATTTACCGAAGGTGCCATTTCAAACATTCCAGAGAACACTGACAACCCCAAACAAACCACTTCGCTGGCGAACGCAAAATCGATTCCTCGATCACCCTTCGACGACGCCTATGTTTTAGAAATCGAGACCCCTTTCCAATCGATCAATGTCGACGACACCATCGCCTTCAATGGCGATGAAAACATCACTTCTCGTATATTGGAAAGGTATATACATCCCCTCAGTGACCGGGGCTGGAAATTCACTCAGTTCGTATCCAACCAGTCCGATCCGCTCAATCGCGTGTCTACCATCGCCCCCGATTCCTCGCTTTTTAAGAGCAATTCAGGAAGCGATGTCAGATGGAACGCTTTGACCCTTAGGTTTTAAGCGAGCTTCGACCGACAGATGGTGGTTTCAGAAATATTGAGACCCCAATAAAGGGGGTTCATTACTGATTCCAAGTTCGCTGCTCTTTACCGGCTTGCGTTCTGGCTCTCGAGATGTCGATTTACTGTGCATTTGCCATGAAATTCGCCGCACGAATCCAAAACCTCAAATCAGAAGGTGCCTATCGAGTGATGGGACTGGCTCAAGCCCTCGAGAAGGAGGGCCAAGACATCGTTCATCTGGAAATCGGACAACCTGATTTCAGTACCTTCCCGCCAATCGCTGAAGAAGGGAAGAGAGCCATCGACGCGGGCTTCACCCGATACAACCCTCCCGAAGGATACTCAGACCTGCGAGAGGCGATCGCGAACTACTCGAAAACCAGAGGGATCCATGCAAGCCCCTCGCAGGTGGTAGTCGGGCCCGGCACCAAACCCGTTCTCCTGTTCCCGTTACTTGCACTCCTCGAAAAAGGAGACGAGGTTCTTTTCCCAAATCCCGGATTTCCCTCCTACCCTGCCGATATCGAAATAGCCGGCGGAATACCGGTTTCGGTACCACTGGTAGAGGCCAACAGTTTCTCTTTCGACTTGGACGAACTCGAAAGTCGTATCACTGAAAAAACGAAACTTCTGATCCTTAATTCTCCCGCCAATCCCACTGGTGGAGTCATCGCGAAGGCCGATTTAATGGCAATCGCCGCCCTCGCTAAGAAACACGACTTCTGGGTTCTGAGTGATGAAATCTATTCACGCCTGGTCTACAGTGATTCCCCCGCGAACAGTATCTATACACTTGAAGGAATGAGCGAGCGTACCCTAATTGTAGACGGGTTTTCCAAATCCTATGCCATGACCGGATGGCGGCTCGGCTACGCGATCATGCCCGAAGTCCTCGCGGAAAAAGTGTCGCTTTTGCTTACGCATGCAGTCGGCTGCACGGCTGGATTCACACAACGAGCGGGCATCGTTGCGATTCAACAGTGCGACGAACCAGTACACGATGTCGTGAAGACCTATCAGCAAAGGCGCAATGAATTCGTGCACGGACTCAATCAGATTGACGGATTTAACTGCCGCCTTCCTGAAGGCGCTTTCTATGCATTTCCCAACGTTTCCGAGGTTGGAATACCTTCGTCTATTTTGGCGAAGAAACTGCTAAATGAGGCGGGGGTCGCCTGCCTCTCAGGAACGGATTTTGGGATCAATGGCGAAGGCTATCTTCGATTCAGCTACGCCGCGTCTAAAGAACAGCTAGCGAAAGCGGTCGACCGAATTGGGACATTTGTTTCAAAAATTAATAAGTAACCGATTTTTAACTACTATAAAATTAGGGGATTGAATTATATATCTAAAAATCCCAAGCCTATTTATTATTTTTTTATCCACCTTTTAGATACATTTATCATTATCAATAATCCTAACATCACTGAATCATTCGACCCCAAATTGAAATTGTAAGTACCCACTTGGCTCGATAGATAATTAACCTCTCCGATTTAGCCACCCATTCCACATTTCTCCTTCGATGCGATCAGAGTTCCCTCAATATTATACAAAGTAATTCTAGGCTTTTCTTTTTTAAACCGCTTTCATCCTTGGTTCTTTCAAGCTCGTAGCCGATGACGCTCTAATCTTGCCCCCGAAGAAAATCGGGAACCTCATCAATGTATAAAGAATGCTCCTTCTCAACTGATATCTATTTCCATCAGGAGACCATTCCGTCCACCTGCTCGACAAAACCAGTGTATCTTCCCAATGGTCAACCGCCTTGATTTCAGATGGGGCATCGCTCGATTTTCGAGACAATCCATCGATCTTTGGATTTTGAGTGAGAACCTCGTCTAGAGATTCTTGTATGAGACCAAACTTACCCACCTTATTGTGATCCGTCCTGCTAGACTCTCGATTTGATTCACACAACCAAACGGTTACGATTGCCGCTAAAAGAATACCCGAAATCTTGACCGGTTACCTAGGTTTCACTATCTACCTAGAAAATCGACGTTTTTCAAAAGATCGAATTGCCATTCTATCTATCGGGCTAACGCCGACTAATTTTCGCCGGACCCACAACAAGGAGCCTAGGCTTAATGTGAACTCGAGTAAACAAACTATAAATTGGCCTCCAACATAAATAACGTGCAGCCGCTTAAGGCATAATCGAACGATCGAGGCCTTTACTACCAAAGTTGAGCCTATTCTTCGTCTCTATCCATTTCATATAGAATACGCTCCGAAGCCTTGAATGCTTTCGAATTATCTCGACGTTTAACTTTAGCAAATTCCACCCTCGCCTCTCCCCTTCGACCTAGATGCAGGAGCGCATTAGCATACAGCATCTGCGCCCAGGCACGTAGTTCCGTATCCGACGGTTCAACGGTTTCCAGCAATACGCTTCCCTTCTCAAGTGCGAGCTCCGGCTTTTCCAGTTGAATAGCTAGGTTACCCGAGTGAAGTATCACCCAATCCCGCATTTCCCCCATATAATTTATTTCGGGAATCGACAGTATATACTGGTAACCTTCAAACGCTTCCTCAAATCGCTCCGTTTTGCGATCCAGATCAGCTCGCATTGAGAGGGCGTCTACGTTTCGAGGAAATCGCTCAATGAAGCGATCCAGAATTTCTCTAGCCGCCTCCTGATCCCCTAACAATACCCATTGAACGCTAATTTGATAATAAAGACTTTCATATCGGGTCAGAAAGCCCTTCGTTTCCGATTCTTTCAGCTGCTGTAGACCAAGCTCCATATCGCCGGAAAACCTCAAAAGGGCTGCGAGCGGCTTGAGGTATGAAGGTGTTTTGTCCAGAAAGCAATTCGCTACACCCAGAGGCATTTTCGCGTCGTGGAAATCTGGATGCTCTTTCAGAATTGCTTTCAAATGTCCCAAACCTGAAGTCGCCCTGAAAAACCCACTGAACCAACGCCGATGGTCTATGTAGTAACGGGCCAAATTGAGCTCGCACATCCCTAGAGCATAGCGAGCTTCATGATCCTGCGGATTCCGATTATAGTAGTTCTTTGCCGCTTCGATTGCGAGGTCAGACGCCTCTTGAAACTGCTCGGAGATTTCCGTATCAGATCCTTCGGCATAATCGTCGAGCCGAAAGAGCCGGGCGGCCTTCAAACACAGTCCCAATGGGGATTCAGGGTAGTCTACAATGATCTGCTCAATCAAATTCGGCGTTCTCGGGTCGAGATTATAACCCAAGTCCATTACCTCTTCGACCACCTCTAGGGGAACCCCCAGGAAATCCTCCGCACAAAGTGAACCGATTAGATAAATGGCTCCCCAGAAAAGGATCAGCATGAGGCATTGTTGTCTCCTGAACCTCATTTTTCTCAATAGAATCAAAGGGAGCCGCCCCCCTTTAGCTCTCTTTCATTCTCCTGAATGAGACACTGGAAGGATACTACCTCCATTACACTGTATTCATCTTTCATGGGCCCATAGTTCTGTAAGAGACAAACGACTAGGGAAAGCCTCTGAGGTCGATGCACTATTATCAACGTCTGATTTTCACCTTGGATCGATTCGTAGACCCCATCGCCCATGAACAAATTCACCGCGTCGAAGGCAGAGAAAGCCGATTTCCTCGCATTATCGAAATGATCTGCGTAGCGACGGTGCGGTTCAACGCAGTAGAAAACCAAATAGTGAGGATCGTTGAATATGTCGCTCAGCATACTAATGGAGCCGGTGTGCTTTCGCTCCGACTTCAATAGTGTATCCTCCAATGGCCCAAGCCAATCCGATGAGATATGCATATAGGTTCTTCCTAATATTGGGTTTGTCGAGACCGCCTTTCGAAAACTTTTCTAGTTAATTCTTTCGGCTAATCAAAGAAGAAATGAAACGGTTTCGAATTGCGGTTCGATTTCGATATATTTCTTGATTTCAAGTACAAGAATCACCGACCGCATCCAACCCACGGAGGTCAGTTCAGCGAGCTCCGGTCTACACCCCGACAATCCTCTACGGATCAGATTTCCAAAGACGCTTTTTCTCAAACGCTTTGCCAAACCCCGACTTAAAATAGCGTTGGGAATCTAAGGCGATCTCCTTCTTTTCAAACGCTGATTAGAAAATCAACTTCCAGGCTCGATAGGTTGCAGTGGAAACATTTCTGCCCTGATTGTGATCTGAAAAACGTTGTTTCAAGTCTACCCTAGGCCCAGCGTTGGAGTGCCCCGGATATTTGACACGCCGATCCCGGAAAAAATCGAACATACTAGAACGTCATTGTCCTAATAAGCTTTATCAAGCTTCAAAGCACATCCTTCGCAATCCAACGCGAAACACAGCATCGCCAGAAAAGTCATTCCCAAAAGAAAAAATGGCGTGCCATCCAACCCTTACCGCGAAGGATGGCAGCCCGACAGGGGCTCGAACCCCGACCGCCTGGACCAAAACCAGGTGTGCTACCATTACACCATCAGGCTATTAGAGGCCGGATAAATTGCGAAGACTTCCCTACCTCGTCAAGCGCTGAAATGGACGAAGTTTACAAAACCCAGCATTGACGCCCTTAAGACCTTATGGCTTAACGAGTTTTTAATGTCCTCTGACTCAAACTACTGCAAAAAACCCAAGTATAAACGTATCATTCTCAAGCTGAGTGGCGAAGTGCTGCGAAGCCCCGAAACTGGTGATCCGATCGATTGGGATATTCTTAAGCAAATCTGCGAGCAGATTAAGGACATCCGCTCTCTTGGGGCCGAGGTGTGCATCGTTATTGGAGGCGGTAACATTTTTCGCGGCCTATCTGGCTCCAAGGATCGAGGAGTCGATCGGACCACTGGCGACTATATGGGCATGCTTTCAACTGTCATCAACGGCCTTGCCTTCATGGAGTGCCTCGAAAAGATGGGTGTGGTCACACGCGTTCAAACCTCGATACCCATGAATCAAGTAGCCGAGCCTTTCATTCTTCGTCGAGCCATAAGACACCTAGAAAAAGGGAGGGTCGTCATTTTCGTCGCTGGCACCGGTAATCCCTACTTTTCCACCGATACTACCGCGGCCTTACGAGCGAGCGAGATCCAAGCAGAAGTCATCATGAAAGCGACTAAAGTCGATGGTATTTATGACAGGGATCCGATGAAACACGATGAAGCCGTCCGCTACGACAAGCTCAGCTACATCGATGCTCTCCAGCAGAGACTGAATATACTCGATTCCACCGCATTCTCTCTTTGCATGGATAACGAAGTGCCCATTCTCGTGTTCAGCCTCAACGAGGAGGGCAGCATCCGGCGAGCGATTCTGGGAGAAAAGGTCGGTACGCTCGTTTGCTCCGATGTTTAAATTTTTGATTTCAAACGAAGTATAAAACCTCTAACTTAACGTGAAAACGAATACGCTATGGACGAAGATGAAATCTTTTTGAATTTTGAGGAAGGTATCGAAAAAGCGACAGAATACGCCGCACATGAGTTCTCAGCCGTAAACACCGGCAAAGCCAACCCTCACATGGTTGAGGGAATCATGGTAGAAGCCTATGGCAGCACCATGCCGATTCGAGACATGGCCGCCATTTCAACCCCCGACAATCGAACGATTGCGATCACTCCCTGGGACAAGGGCACGTTGAAAGCCATCGAGAAGGCTATCCAAACTTCAAATATTGGCATCACCCCTGCAATTATGGGCGACATAATCCGGCTTCCCCTTCCAGAGCTCACCGGAGATCGGAGACAAGAGCTGGTTAAATTGGTGGGCAAACATGCCGAAGACGCCCGCGTGGGCGTCAGGAAGGCACGTCACGACGCCATGGATGCCATTAAGAGGCTACAAAAAGATGGAGAGATCTCCGAAGACAATCTCAAGCGTTGCGAAAAGGAAATCCAGACGGGAACGGATAACGGCATCAAAAAGATAAACGATCTCCTCGCGGCCAAGGAGAAGGACCTCTTGACGGTCTAAGTACCGCTTCGCCAATTTCTAAGCTCATTAGTCGATAGCTCGCAAAAAGCTAAGGACTAACCCGCTATTTGCTACCAATCTATAATGCACCGTATCGTCATAAAGCTTGGCACCGGTATTCTAACCAAAGGTATCGGTGAGATTGATACGATACGCATCCAGGCTATCTGTCGCCAGATAGCGGAACTGAGAAATCGGAACATTGAAGTCCTCGTCGTCAGCTCCGGAGCCATCGGCATGGGAATGGGCAATCTTAAACTGAGAAGCCGACCCTCAACCCTCCCCAAACAGCAGGCCTGCGCTTCCATCGGCCAAAGCCGGCTGATCCAGTGCTGGCAAAACGGTCTGGATCCCTACGATCTTTTGGTCGGCCAAATTCTGCTTACTCACGAAGGACTTCGCATTCGGAATCGCTATGTCAATGCCAAGGCTACGATCGACCAGCTTCTCAGCTACAACGTAGTGCCCATTATCAACGAGAACGATTCCGTCAGTGCATTCGAAATTAGATTTGGCAACAACGACACACTGGGAGCAATGGTGGCTTCCTTGGCTGAAGCCAGTCAACTCATGGTGCTTTCGACTGTGCCCGGACTGATCGACATGGACGGAACCGGGGAGATTATCCCTGTCGTCGAGAACATAGATTCGAAAATAGAGTCGATGGCCAAGGGAACCAACTCTCCAACCGCGGTAGGCGGGATGATCCCGAAAATCCAAGCCGCGAAGATCGCCACCGCTGCCGGGTGCGAGACCTTCATCGCGGATGGATCAGCGGAGAATATAATTTTAAGACTGATCGACGGAGAAAGTATCGGAACTCGCTTCGTGGCTAGCAAGGCCCCATTAGTATCCAAAAAACGGTGGCTCGCTTATTTCCAACGCCCAATCGGCTCGATACAGATCGATACCGGAGCGTGCAATGCTCTCATACGTGAGGAACGCAGCTTACTGGCTGCTGGTATCACGAAATGCGACGGTAACTTTCATGCGGGTGACGTCATAGATGTCGTTAGTCAGGACGGAGTACCGATTGCCCGAGGCGAATGCTCCTATTCGAGTCACGAGATTCATCAAATCGCAGGAAAAGCACTTACAGAGATTGAGACCCTTTTCTCTGACCGGAAGCGGTTCGAAGTTATCCATCGCGACGCACTTGTGCTGCTGTAGCCGATTTCTTATTCGAACGTCTATCTCACCATGGATAGGATTCCGACCAACAGGGAAAAGATAAGTTCGAGCGTTTAAGAGAAAAGTCTTCTTCCATCTTCCTTTTTCATTCTTAATTCCCACAAATGGACTTCAATCTCCCAGCGACTCCCCCCTCGATCGACATTCCTTCGATAGACTTTCGGCGTGATCTCAATGACGAGCAGTACGCTGCTGTAACCGCAGAGCCCGCCCCCCTCCTCATTCTAGCAGGTGCCGGTAGTGGTAAGACCCGTACCCTCACCTATCGTGTCGCCTATCTGCTCTCACAGGGGGTCAGCCCCAATAACATTCTGCTTCTTACGTTCACTAACAAGGCCGCAAAGGAAATGCTCAAACGGGTCGAGGATCTGACTGGTTTTGAGCCGCGCCGGTTCTGGGGGGGGACTTTTCACAGCATTGGCCATCGGTTGCTCCGCATCCATGGCGAATCCGTTGGTCTAGCCAAGAATTTCACCATTCTCGATGCGGGTGAAGCGGAATCCGTTCTGAAAGGAGCAGTCGAAGCCATCGACAAGAGTTTTTTCAAGGACAAAACTCGCCCAAAACCAGGACCCCTTTCCTCCATTATCAGCATGGCCTGCAATACGCTAGGCACCATCGAAGAAACCATTATCAACTACTTTCCCCAACACAATGAGTTGGTGGATCAGATACAGTCCTTTTCAGAGGTCTATGCCAAGCGAAAGAAGGAGCAGCAAGTGGTCGACTATGACGACCTGCTGACCAATTGGCTCAAACTCATGGAGGTCGCTCCTGAGGTAAAAAAATACTACAATCAACGATTTCGTCACACTCTGGTCGATGAGTACCAAGACACTAACACGCTTCAGGCAAAAATCGTCGATACGATAGGGGCTAATCACCAAATCATGGCAGTAGGAGACGATGCTCAGTGCATCTATTCCTGGCGCGGTGCGAACTACGAAAACATCATGACTTTCCCGGATCGCCATCCGGAAACTCGTATCCTTCGAATCGAGACAAACTATCGTAGTACACCGGAGATATTGACCCTCGCGAATTCCGTAATCCGGAACAGAACCACTCACGGGTTCGACAAAGAGCTGCGGGCCTTCAAGCCCTCGAGCCAGGTTCCTTACGTGGTTCAGGCAATGGACGGCAAGGAACAAGCCCAGTTTGTCATAACGCGTATCAGGGGACTTCTCGAAGAGGGGAAAGAGGCTGGCGAGATTGCCGTCCTCTATCGAGCCCACTATCAGTCTCTTGACTTGCAAATGGAGCTCTCTAGGGCGGGTCTCCCCTATCAAATCACCAGTGGCGTCCGGTTTTTTGAACAGGCTCACATCAAGGATATGGTCGCTCACTTACGATTGGTCTACAATCCGAGAGACATATCCGCTTTTATGAGACTCGCCGTATTGCTTCCCAAAGTTGGTGAGAAAAACAGTCAGAAGCTCCACGCTCTGACCGCAGAGGTGGCCAAGTCAAAAAGACTCGAATTCATCGACGCCATGACCGATCCCTCCGTCACCAAAAAAGCTCCCGCCGCGGCTCGGCAAGACTGGGAATCACTAGCCATAAGTCTCCAGGACATGAAAAAGGCCAACGAGTCCGGTTCTCCCGAAGAAGTCGTGGAGATTGGTCTCGAAGGTTGGTACAACCTCTACCTTCAGGGAGCATACGCCAACTACGTCAACCGCTTGGATGACCTCAAATCGCTCGTCGGATTCGCCGCCCGGTTTGAAGAGATGCAGGAGCTCATCGCTCAAATCACTCTGCTAAATTCCGAAGTCGCGGACCGCAATATGGAAGATAGCGACCAGTCGATCCGACTGACCACCGTTCATCAAGCCAAAGGTCTCGAATTTGATGTCGTCTTTGTCATCGGAGCGGCCGATGGGCTTTTCCCCATTCGGAGATCCATAGAGGCGGGAGATACCGAAGAGGAAAGGCGACTCTTCTACGTCGCAGTCACCCGGGCTCGCGATGAACTTTACCTACTTTTCCCTAAAATGAATTCCAAAGGGGGACCGTCTATGTTCCTCACACCAAGCCGGTTCCTCCAGGAGATTCCCCACGAGCTCTACGAGCCAGTTCGCATCCGCCGCAACTATGGCTGGTAATTTTTCGCATTCTTTCCAATTGTGGAACCCTCAGCATCCCGTTCAGTCTCTTCACCTAAGAATATGAAAACCATTCTCTCATTTCTAGTTTTTGCAATCACAGGACCATCGTCTCAGACCGCTGAGATCATTTTTTCCGATCGACGCGACGAAGACTCCTTTAAGCGAATCTCTGAGCACCTCACCGGGAAGGAAAATCCCGGAAGGTATGCCATCGCCCGCACCGACCCGTCACAACGTAATGGATACTATGTTGCCCTAAAACTAGAAAATAAGGATCAAGCCAGAAATGCTGCGTCAATTCGGATCCATTTCGTTGGACCGGGTTCCCAAGATATCGAGACCAAGACAATCGCCATTCAGCCAATCAAGAAAAAGCGGGCACTCGTGGGACTCACCGACGGTATTTGGAGTTCTAGCGACACCAACCCCACTGCTTGGAAAATCGAGATTCTCGATATAAACGGAACCATTCTCTCAAGCTCCCAAAGCTTTTTGTGGTCGAGCGTTTCCGCTTAGTCGTAATAACGCTACCAAAAACCTTGGAACAAAATTTCGTATGCGTTGGACCCACTGGCAAACGCTCATACTCAAAACTCCGTTTTCAGATCTTTCATTTAAAGAGACCCTAATTGGCGGACAAGCATTCCGATGGTCGTTTAATGAAATAGACCAATGCTGGCAAGGGATTTGGTCTAAGAGTTTCACCCAATTGAGACTGAATACAGAAGAATCGATTGAATGCCGTTTTCCAGAGCAATCAGAGGCGAACGTAATAGAATCTCTCCGCCAGTACTTGCTTGTTGAAACTGATTGGTCGGCCCTCACCGAGCAACTCCCTTGGCGAAGCGACCCAGTGCTAGCTGACGCTATCTACGCTTTTCGTGGCTTGCGCCTTTTGAATCAGCCTTTTGCTGAAACCTTGCTTTGCTTTCTTTGCTCGGCGACCAAGCAGATTCCCCAAATTAAAATCATGTGCGAAAATATGGCACGTGAAATTGGATCCGAGATCATTCCCGGAGGCCCGCACGCCCTTCCAACCTGGAAGCAACTATCCAATACGAGCGAGTCAGTCCTTCGGTCACTCGGACTAGGCTTTCGGGCAAAGAACATAAAGCAAACCGCCGATCTTATTGCAGGATCGAACAAGATACTCGAAGAAATCGAAGGGCTTCCCTATGAAGAGGCGAAAGACGAACTTACTAAATTTCCTGGTGTGGGTTCGAAGATCGCCGACTGCACCCTCCTTTTCGGTGCCCAGAAATACCAAGCCTTTCCTGTTGATACGTGGATTTTGAAGGTCCTAAAAAACCGCTACAGACTCAAGGGCTGGAACAAGGACCAGCTTGAACACTTTGGCAGAGTGCATCTCGGTCCGCTAGCCGGCTATGCCCAGCAATTCCTATTCGCCTACGAGAGAGCACAGCGATAGGAAAATCAATTCGAGAGACGCACTTATTGGCCTTGTCGCTACCGAACAATAAGCTAAGATCTTTTCCAAGTGCTTCTCTGTGGACAACCAAGACACAAATCAAAACTTTCTAGTTAAGTCTCTAGGCGAAACGATTCAAAAGCAGCATTCCGGAACTCCTCGAAAGCCTGCCTTCCCAATCAGCGACACGCTTCGCTATTACCTAACAAATTTCAATCGGGAGAACCGCCTTCCAGTTTCTTACAACGACCTCGAGCAGTTTTCGGCTGCTGCCTCCCTTTATGACGATGACGATCAAGACACTCTTTGGAAAACGGTCATATACGATCATGTCCTAATCGCTAAGATTTCTGAAGGGCTCAAGCGCGTTTATGCGATTATCAAAGCTGGTGGTGATCTTTCCGTCATTCAACATCTCTACGTCGACCGGATCGACTACTGCGAGTTTGGTAATTCCAAGCCCTTTCGAATTCGAATTGTCAATTCAAGGAACGACAACCAAGACTACTTCTACGTCAAGAAGGCGGATGCTTCTCGAATTTACGGGCTCGAACTCGAACATCTCCTATCTCCGAATCGGATGCACTTCATCACGGACGGTGACACGCTCATCGAAGAGCACATCGTGGGCCTACCAGGAGATATGTTTATCGATTCCTGGCTCGACAACAAACAGCTCAAAGCGATCCGAATTGCCAAGGAACTGATAAAGTTTAACGAGCGATGCTTTATCCGCCTACTCGGAGACATGCGTCCCTATAATTTCATAGTCGATATCACTCCTGATTTCGAAGGTACACAAATCCGTATCCGTGCCATGGACTTCGACCAGCAATCTTATGACGGAAGAAAAAATTTCTATTTGCCACAATTTTTCAAAGAAAACAACCCACTCGTCGGGTTCTGCGTCAGTCACATCGACGCGGATACCGCCCATCAATACCAGAGCGAGGAGCAGCATTTGATCGCTCGAAGAATGAAGACAAGCAAGCTACGGATCAAGGGTCTCCTCGAATCAATGTCGAAAGACACGCTCGCTCCTATTGAAAATGTCCATCAACTACGTCAAGAGTTAGCCTATCACTACAAGGACGACGAATTCCTCAAAGGGCAGACTATGGGCGGACTCGTACGCCAAAGCCTCCAAAGAATATATGAGTCGAAAGGCACTTAGTAATTCGAGGTATGACGATCGACGCCCATATTCACTTGTATCCGGCCAGAGTTTACGATAATCCGACTACTTGGGCAGAGAAGTGGAAAGAGCCCTATTGGCTCCAATGCGTTTCCCCTAGCTCTGGTCCAAAGCTGCAAGGATGGGCTTCAGTTGATAAACTACTCAGGGACATGGATGCTGCAGAGATTCAACAGGCGATCATACTTGGCTGGTATTGGGAACATGCCAGCACTTGCTACGAAAACATATCCTGGCAAAGGAATTGGATCGCTAGCCATCCGGATCGCCTAATTGCGTTTGCACCTTTCAACGCTAAAGGGCGAGCCGCATCAATCGACACTTTAAAACAGGCACTTGAATGCGGATTTAGCGGGATCGGGGAACTCAATCCCCCCGCTCAAGGCTACACTTACGAAAACGAAACTTTGGATCTAGCACTTGCCATAGCCGGCGAATACGACGCTCCCGTCAATTTTCACGTTACCGATCCAGTTAGCCACGAGTATCCAGGCAAAATAGAAACGCCAATCGATTCCCTTTTAGCACTGGCAGAAAGCCACCCTAAAACCACTTTCATCTTCGCTCATCTGGCTGGGATGATGGAGCTGCCCAAGTTGAAGAGCCTAAGCAATGTATATCTCGATACCGCTGCGGTTCCAATGTTGTACCCACGCGACATTTATCAAACCGCAATCGAATCGGTGGGGTGCGATCGCATCCTGTTTGGGAGTGACTATCCCCTTAGGACATTTCCGAAGATGCAGCGCAAACCGGATTTAAAAACCCATATTGATTCCCTTAAGAGCTCCGGTGTTTCACAGGTTGATTTAGACAATATTTTCGACAGAAATATTAGGGAGATTCTCCCATAGGGCGAGCCTTTCCCCAAAGAAGCAAACTCATGACTACCGAAGAACGACTAGAAAAACACCTTTCCAAGGATCCTGTTATTCCGGATACCGCCTACGTTGCCAAGGAAGCTGCTGTGGTGGGTGATGTCACCATCGGTGACCAGGCCAGCATATGGCCCGGTTGCGTACTCAGAGGGGACATTAACTCAATCAGAGTCGGGGATCGGTCAAATATACAAGACGGTACGATCGTACACCTTGCGGATGACTATGGCGTGGAAATCGGCAACGACGTAACGATAGGACACGCGGCGATAATCCACGCGTGCAGGATTGAGGACGAATGCCTTGTTGGGATGGGTGCAACAGTATTGGATGGTTCCGTGATCGGAAAGAATAGCATCATCGGAGCCGGCGCTCTTGTAACGGGTTCGACAAAAGTTCCTTCGGGATCGCTCGTCCTCGGGTCTCCGGCAAAGGTTTCTCGGATACTGAACCCCGAGGAGCAGTCAAGCATCAAGAACTGGGCCCACAAATACACTGTAGTAGCCGCGGCTCACAAAAGCAAATACCAGCAAACCAAATCACCCTAAGGTTAGTCTTTCAGCACACCTTTATCACGAAGGGCGATCAGTCCAGCTGTCAATAAAGCACCCCAGCAAACCGCGACGAACCAATCTCCTTTCTGGGTATAAAAGGTCTCTCGTCCTTTCCACCGCTTGTCACGATCAACTTTCCAGGTCGTACCACCGGAAAACCAAATTTTGCCCTCCTCGTCGAGGAGTGTATCCCGCACGTTACCGTATTCGTCGATCCACCCGGACCATCCGTCATTTCCTACACGAAACACAACTCTACGGTTTTCGACGGCTCTCAGAACCGAGTGTGCCATATGCTGGAAAGAAGCGGCGCTCTGGCCATACCAGGCACTGTTTGTGGCAACGAAGAGCATACCCGCACCCTCAAGCGTAGACTTTCTGGCCAGACTGGGGAAGACGTCTTCATAGCAAATAAGCGTTCCAATATTAACGGTTCGGCTCGGCATGGACGCGGGCAACAAGGAGACTTCCTCTCCCGGATACAGATCGCCCTCGATCGGCACTATTTTTTCAATCCATGGCCAAACGCTCCTCAAAGGGATGTACTCGCCAAAAGGAACCAAGTGCCTTTTCGCGTAGTATTCTGGATACATGCCCCATTTCGGTCGAATCAAATATACTCCGTTGTACCAAACTTCATCTGATTCTGCAGCCAACGCTCCGGCAAAAATGGGGGTATCAATCTTCGTAGCTAATCGCTCGATCCAAGCCTGCATAGTGGTGTCCCCTTTGATCGGATGCGGCAAGGTAGCTTCAGGCCAGAAAACCAAATCCGGTTTCATCGGTGCCAGAAGCAGGGTGTTTTTTTCAATTTGATCCAATATCTCTCTACTGAGCGAAGCGTCCCATTTTTCGTTTTGGGGAATCGCTGGCTGCATGGCAGCCGCTTTAAAGAGAGGTTCCCTATCCTGTCCCGAAATGTGACGCGTCTGCAAGAACGTCATGCTAACGAAAACAATGAGGGCCAGATAGAACTCTGGACAAAACGTCTTAGTATATGTTCGCGAATAACGGACGATCCGCAGCATGTAGGCAGCCACGCCCACATTGAGCAGAACCAGTCCAAAAGAAATCCCCCAAGCACCCCAAAAACCGGCGCTCTGCAGCATGATAGGCCGACTCCATTGACTCGCTGACAACGGCAACCAAGGAAAACCGGTAAAAACCCATCCTCTTATATGTTCGAGAACAACCCACAAAGCAGAGGTTCCAATCGCAAAGGGAAGGCCCATCCAAGGACCCTTTCCGAGGGGGTGCCTACTCAACCAAAAAGTCCCCACGCACCAGAGCATGAAATGCAGCCCCACTACTCCCGAGAGAAGCACCAAACCCATCCACGTCACATGCCTTAGCCAAAAGATAAGGATAAACCACGCCACCCAACCTGTGAAGAGACTCGTCCAGGCGACCTGCTTGAAAGTAGGCCTCATACGGAACCAAATCAAAAAGGGAATCAGCACGACAAATCCCGCTTCAGGAAAGTCGTACGGAGGGAACGCCCCGACATAGAAAACAATCGTCAATACGAAAGCTGCGCACTGGGCGATCTTAATCCGATTCGCCGCCATCCACTTTGCCATTTCGCTCATCCACATCTGCGGACAAAGCAGCCCGAATTCCTTTCCTTAGCAAGAAATTACGCTTCCCGACATTGACGAACCCCTATCGCTGCACAAGTTAGATGCATGGCAACGTACCTCTATGAGACAATTCCCGATTCTGCATCCGAAGAACCTGTCCGGTTTGAGTACCAGCAAAGCATGAATGACGCACCTTTGACAAACCACCCAATCACAGGTGTACCCGTAAAACGTGTCATCACAGGCGGATACGGATTCAACGTGACTGGAAGCACCCAGAGTGATCTGGTGCCATCCGCTGGAGAGAGCTGTTGCCGGCAGGGCGGATGCGGATGCTCCTAGAACTTAAGTGTCACCACAAAACCAGACTCCTCCCAAAACCTTCAAGATCTGTCTTGTAGAGCCTTTCTTTACCGGGTCACACAAACGCTGGGCCAACGAATTCGCAAATCGTTCTAGACATCGGATAGATATTCTCTCCCTGCCTGGGCGCCACTGGAAGTGGCGTATGCATGGAGCCGCCGTAACAATAGCGGAAAAATACCGAGGGCTCGGAATTCAATACGATGCCATTATAGCCAGCGATATGCTCGACCTTACCGTGTTTCTCTCCTGTCTAAGGGATGAAACGGCTCGTACTCCGGTTGCGGTCTATTTCCACGAGAACCAGTTACTCTACCCCTGGTCCCCAAGAGACTCTGATACAAAGAAAGGACGAGATCTGCACTACGCCTTTATCAACTATTCCAGTGCCTTGGCAGCAGATGCGATCTACTTCAACTCCGACTATCATCGTACGTCTTTTCTGAACGCCTTACCCAATTTTCTAAAACGATACCCGGATTTCCAAAACTTGGATACGGTTTCAAATATTCGACACAACGCATCGACCCTCTGGCTCGGTATGGATCTGAAGGCACTCGACTCCTTTCGCTGTCCAAATCGAGGGAAAATGGCAGACAAGCCACTGATCGTTTGGAACCATCGCTGGGAGTACGACAAAAACCCCATCGGCTTATTTCGAATATTGTACGGTCTTGTCGAACAAGGAATCGATTTCGATTTGGCCTTGCTAGGAGAAGGCTTTGAAGAAGAACCTCCTTATTTCAAGGAAGCAAAAGAAAGGCTCGGCAACAAAATCGTGCAATACGGGAGAGTTTCTCTACTTTCGGGCTACGCTCGCCTGCTATGGGAGGCGGACATTTCCCTAGTCACGTCTCGACAGGACTTCTTCGGCCAAAGCGTGGTGGAAACAATACACTGCGGATGTCACCCCATCCTGCCCAATCGGCTTGCCTACCCCAATCATCTAGAGCCCAGCCAATGGTCACAGAACTTCTATGAAACAGAAGACGAAGCGCTCGGCTTAACGACAGAACTGATCCAAAGCGGGGCTTGGAAAAAGCCTTTTCAGGGAGCAAACCTAGTAGCACACTATGATTGGAGCAATCAGACGCGTATCTACGATTCTTGCCTAGACCAGCTTGCACAGGTGAGGAAGTCCTAGTTTCAATGACATTCCCGTTTCCATTGCGGAAACCCCATATTGAGCTTTAACATGTAGTTGTATCGAACGTATCTGTACGCGTCTATACCCCAGTTGAACCCGTATGTCTTTAAATATAAACGTCAAATCTTCCAGTATTCGATTGGTGCTTCTAAAGCCAACGAGTGTGACCGCATTGCCATATTTTTCGTCGAGGTTTGACCATCCAGAAAGGCCGCCCTTTTAATCGCCCGAGAAAAGGGCAGCCCATTCCGACAACAACCGGCCACTCTGTATTCAACGTATGCACGATATTACCCCAAGGGATATCCTAGTTATTGCAACCGCTTGGATCAATGAGCAAACACAGGCTTTCTGGATGATCTCGCTCGAGACGATCTCCTAGAACGCTCGGTAGTAGTCCCTCATGCTCTGTGCGGATGAAAGCATCACGTCCCTTTATTCAGGATTGAAACTAGTGTCAATAAGCTCATCAAATGCCCGATTGAGCCCCGCTAACATGCGACAAAAGGGGTACCATCCACGTACCTCAGAAATTCTCTAAAAATGGACCTCAAGAGACCATAGATGAGACGGTCCTACCTTCGCGAATTGCGAAAGGCAAAATACTTCAGTCTAGGTCGATGATCGAAGCGTATTCGGGATCGTAAAGACGTTTGTGAATTCTCAATGCCTGACCATCCGTCAAGCTGGCTAGGAAGTCCCGAACGACCAACCGTTGCTTTTCGGGGTCTTCCGTTGCTTGCTTCATCCAAATCGCCTGCTGTTCCGGAAGAATCTTGGATCTCGGCTTTTCCGACTCCAAATACGAACCCGACAAGGCTCTAAACAAATCCTCCAAAATGCGATCTCCCTTGTAGTCCATCTGCTGAAGCGGCGCTGACCTAAAAATAAGGTCTAGGGCCACTCGCTTGAAGAAGCGGGCCGTTCGTTTTGCCTCCGAATTAACTTCCAAGGAGAACGCATACCGGTTTGTGACTCCCGACAGAGGACTTTCACGAGGAACGAGACGGCAGGACCGAATAAAGTCACCTATCTTGACCCCGAAAACCGCTTCGAGCCGATCTTTTCGGATATCATTAACGAAAGCGTCAAACAAGGGTTGCGACTCCGCATCGAGACCCTCTCTCGCCGCCCAACGCTCAAGCCGTTCCAAACTAAGGAAACCAGCTCGGACGCCGTCAACGATATCGTTGATACAATAAGCAGTATCATCCGCCCAGTCCATTATCTGGCACTCCAGACTAGCCATCTTTCGAAACGCACCATCCACTTGTACTCCCTTACGATCAATGTCTTTCTCGTGTACAAATTCTCGATACACGCGTTGAAAATCGTATATGAAGTGGTTTCGGGGCCGATTCCTTTCTGAAAATGAAGACTTGTATTTCAGAATGCCGTCGAGAAATGCTCTCGTAGGAGAAATACCCCTTTGCTTTCCACTTGATTGGTACAGCGTATCCGTGATCAGACGCAAGGTTTGAGCATTCCCTTCAAATCCGCCAATGTCGTAAAACAAACGGTGGAGCGTTTGCTCACCGCCATGACCAAAAGGCGGATGGCCCAGATCGTGGCTCAAGCAGCAGGCCTCAACCAAATCCGAATCGATATAGAAGTCGTCTTTTAAATACTTCGAGTCGCTCTGCAGGAAATGGCAGATCGATCGACCAATCTGGGCAACCTCAATGGAATGGGTCAGCCGCGTACGATAAAAATCGTACTCTCCCGAGAGATAGACTTGGGTTTTGGATTGAAGCTTTCTGAAGGCTGACGAATGGATGATCCGGTCCCTATCAACCTGAAAAGGCGTACGGTAGTCATCTGGTCTCTTCCCTCCAGTGAGTGGTTCAAAATCGTAATCGGAATAGAAGGAGTTTTTCGACATTTCCTTAAGTGAAGACTCCGTACCCGTAGGACCTAGTCACCAATCTCCGTGACAAAAAGTAAGCTCAATTTCGAAGCCATTAACATTATGCTTTGTCGTACCCATCCTTCTCAATTGCTACAGCGAAAATTGGCTTTTCAGGAATTCGACATCCAATTCTGGATACAATACGAATCGGTCTAGAAGGCTTTGCACACGAGCTCTTCCCTCCTCAACAACAGTTTCAGGTATATCGTATTTCACTTTGCTGGGCTGACCCGCATTCTTACCCTTAGTGAGTATTTTTGGCGTAGTGCTTGAGAGTATGAGCTTAAAAATCGAAGCTATCTCCTTCATCTCCTCTGCTCCCATTCCCAACGATGTAATCGCGGGGGAACCAACTCGCAATCCACTCGTGTAGTGGGGGCCATTGGGATCGAAAGGTAATGAGTTCCGGTTCAAAGTAACGCCACATTCACGAACGGCAGCTTCCGCCTGTCGTCCGTTGAGACCGAACGGAGTCACGTCGATCAGCAGGAGGTGATTGTCGGTACCACCCGTGCAGATCTCGAGACCTTCGTCGATCATGGCGTCCGCTATAGCTCGCGAATTATTCACGACGTTATGTGCGTATTCTTTAAACTCAATCTCGTTTGCTTCCTTAAAAGCAACTGCTTTGGCAGCCATCACGTGCGGCAGCGGTCCGCCAATCACCAGAGGACACCCTTTATCAATATACTCAGCAAACTCCTTTTTACAAAGGATCACTCCACCACGAGGGCCTCGGAGTGTCTTGTGTGTGGTCGTTGTGACTACATCAGCAAACGGCATCGGATTGTAGTCGCCCTCGAAAACACCCCCAGCAACCAGTCCTGAGAAGTGGGCCATGTCAACCAACAGAACTGCTCCCACCTTATCAGCGATTTCCTTCATCCGACGGAAATCTACCTTTCTGGGATAGGCACTATAACCCGCTAACAGGATCAATGGCTTGATCTCCAGTGCCTGAGCTTCCAGCTCATCGTAGTCGAGCAATCCGGTCTCCTTGCTGACCGAATAGTTATACGCATCGAAAAACTGGGCGGAAATGTTAAATCGATAACCGTGAGTCAAGTGGCCTCCAGAGTAATAATCCAGTCCGAGCATTTTCTGATTACCCATCGCCGCACGCACCTTGTTCCAATCCTCCCGGGACATTTTGGAAGCGTTGGTTTCACCCATTTCCTCGATAAGAGGTGTACCGACTCTAGCCTGCAGGATGGCCCAAAAAGCGATTAGGTTCGCATCCGCCCCCGAGTGGGGCTGCACATAAGCGTGCTCCGCATCAAATAGCCGGCAAGCTTGCTCACAGGCTTCGCTCTCGATCGCATCGATGTTTTCGCAACCCGCGTAATACCGGGCCCCAGCGAATCCTTCCGCGTACTTGTCCGTAAGCAAATTGCCCATGGCCGCTTGAGTATTCAGCGTGGTAAAATTCTCGGATGCAATGAGCTTGAGATTGCTGCGTTGATCTTCGAGCTCTTTCACAATCAATGCGGCGATTGGTGCGTTTACCGAAGCGACTTGTTGCAGGTTTGCAACATAGCTCAGCATGGCGGGATTCACTTGATCCGGCGAGCGGGACGAAAGATACTCATAGACGGGCGACGTCGTGGTCAGATTAGACATGATGGAAGCACTTATAGTTTCATACAGTGGCTCTACCCAGGCGCTCGATAGAACCGCGAAGCTTCCTAGCGGTCAATCCCGCCTTACTCGCCAGTCGCAAAAAATTAGGTCCTATCGATTGCAAAACCAGAAGTGGAAGTCAACCCATAGATAAACACTGGCCACGATACCTTTCCAATCCAGACACACTTTGAAGCAAAAACGATAGGTCAAACGGTAGCAAAAGGACATCGATTCCCCCCACTCAAGACCTAAGACTTTCCGCTCGGTAATGGGCCACCACTGGGCGATCTTCTGGGCTAGCCGAACTCCGAGTTTCGGATTCGATGTGGCTAGATTGTTTCTCTCGTGGGGGTCGATATTCACGTCAAACAATAGAGGCGCTGTCTCATCGGGAGGATTTTTCATGCTTCCCGATTGGCCGTCCTACCGAAGCAAGAATTTCCAATCATCTTCACTTGCCCAACGATAGAGAAGAGAATCTTAGGGCTTGTATAAGTTTGCAATATCGCGAGCTCGAGCTTCGCCAAATATCATGTCGCGACGGATCTTCTTTCCACTTTCAATTCCGGGTAGCAAATTAATACCCGGCCAGATATTTGGAACCTCAACAACAGCGGTCGTGAGGATCGTATATGAAATATCAATACTCTTACATATTTCGGGACGATCGGTCGATTCAATGCGACCCTGCCATCAAAACAGGATCGGCGTATGCGTCCCCATCTCATTAGGGCTGCGTTCGGAATGATCCGCGTATCCATTTCTATCTGTACTCTGAATCCAAACATTGTCATACACGTAAACGACCAGTGCATTTTCGTGAAGCCCCTCAGCTTCCAACTTCTCAAGAAGTTGCCCACAAGTCTTGTAAAACCACTCGCACATTGCATAATAATTGGCGACAAAATCGCCTAGAACCATCGCTTTGTAGTTGTCGAACAAGTGCGCCGGTGGCCTATGGGGGTGTGCGGCAAAAACGGAGCGTACCAACCGAAGAATGGTTTTTTTCAACTGGCTCATCGATAAGGTTGAAAACCAGCTCCATTCCGTCGCGGCCAATTGTCAGGCCCACATCTCCTTGACGACCTCTTGGCTTGCGAAAGCACGCAGTCATACCATGCGTAAAACCACACAGCTGGTAAAAATCCACCCACCATTTACCGCTCTGGTGGCTCAGGTAGCCCGCTTCGCTCAACAGGTCGGGAACGCTCGACAGGTCATCAATGTGGGAAATAATCAGCGCTCGCGAATTCTTACCCGTTTCCCTCGCTTGTCTGGCATTGGCTTCGGTTCCCGCTAGGTTGTTTCCCAACGCTCAATGTTGCTGCTTATACAGCCCAGTTAATAGACTCATCAAAGACGGCCAGCAAAAGGCGGTGGGAACATAGCCTCGCCGGAACGCCGCGCTCTCGCCCGCCAACCGATCAATGTGGGGCGTGCCAATTCGTTAGTACCCTATGAAACTGTAGTCCGTCCATGTCTTGTCGTCATAGAGGATCAGCACAATGTTTGGCTTTCCAGCAGCCGCGGCTTCGACTGATCAAGCAGAATCAACAATCACGAATGGGAGGGTTAGAAGTAAGAATAAACGCATCATGAGAAATAACTATCCAAACTGACATCTCGAAGACCAATGATTAACTAACCAATGCCAATTCGGCACCAAGTTTAGCACCGATCGTACTAGCAGATTAGGGACTCATCATGGATAATGATTCCTACGATCTTGAATCCACAACCAGTTTTGCGACTGCATCAACAGCTTGCGTTGGAAGCACTAGTACCCATCGTCACCTTGCCGTCAAAATTTTCTAGTAACGATATCCTACCATTTCACTTTCAAGAGCTAAAAAATCTTTATGACGACTCGACCATCCACACCCGCGTTCCAACGATTTAAAATGGCAACGACGATCAGTATCGCACTGCTCGCTGTTTCCGCGTTCTCCCAGGAAAGCTTCGACTCCCTTTTCGACGGCAAAGACCTTTCCGGATGGAAAGGACAAAGTGGTCTCTGGAAAGTCGAAGACGGAGCAATCGTCGGCTCCACACATGGAGTCACCTTGGACGCCAACACGTTTCTCATCTGGCAGGGCGAAGACGTCGGCAATTTCCACTTAAAGGCAACGGTCAAACTCGTCGGGGAAAACAACTCCGGCATCATGTATCGAGCTCAAGCTATCGAAGGCGTGGCCTATGGGCTATCTGGAAATCAGCTCGATATTCACCCCAAGCCAGAGTATCTTGGCATGTACTACAGCGAGAAAACCGGCCGGGGTATCGTAGCCACTCGTGGGCAGAAAGTCCTTGTTACCAAGGCAGTGGATGAAAAAGGGAAATCCAAACCGCAGATTACCGGCGATTTAGGCATGGAACCCAAATTCAGAGTCGACGATTGGAATGAATACGAAGTGCTGGCAGTAGGTGCCCGTGTAATTCATAAATTAAATGGAGTGATAACTGTAGATGTGGTCGACCGTTTTCCGGATATACCTCGCAAAGGCGCGATAGGAATCCAACTACACCGTGGCCCTCCAATGGTTACCTACACAAAAGACATCCAACTGAAGCGCTTGAATGGGAGAGCGGGCCGTGAGGCCATTGAGGCGTTTGTGGCGAAGCCCAAGGAATTTGAAGAAGGAGCGGCCATTAATGAAAATCGGGCGACGCCACGCGACCGCATAACAGTCAAAGAAGGTTTCGAGGTCGAGCTGCTCTATTCCGTTCCAGGCGAGACTCAAGGCTCCTGGGTCAATCTTTGCCTCGACAATAAGGGCCGAATCATTGCCAGCGACCAATACGGCGCTCTATATCGTTTTCCGGTTCCCGCCCCCGGGCAAAAACTTAACCCTGAAGACGTGGAAAAGGTCCCTGCCAAAATTGAAGCGGTTAACGGGATGCTATGGGCTTTCGACGCTCTCTACGTAGGGGTTAATGAATACCGCGATCCCACCAAGTCCGGTCTCTACCGCCTAACCGATTCTGACGGGGACGACATGCTAGACAAGGTCGAGCTGCTACGCCAAATTTCCGCACGTGGAGACCACGGCGTCCATGCCATTCGGCTCTCCCCGAATGGTGAGTCGCTATTTCTGATAACGGGCAATAACACCGAGCCAACCGAATGGATCTCTTCTCGGGTAAATACGAATTGGGGGGAAGACCACCTACTTCCCCGCATGCCCGATGGCCGAGGACACAACCGCGACCGCCTAGCTCCTGCGGGAATCATCTACCAAGTATCTCCCGATGGTGAGGACTTCGAAATCTACTCTCACGGCTACCGCAATATTTTCGATGCTGACTTTAATGCCGAGGGAGAGCTATTTACCTACGACGCGGACATGGAGTACGACTTTAACACCCCATGGTATCGCCCTACTCGCGTTCTCCACACTGTGAGCGGCTCAGATTATGGCTGGCGTAATGGAACGGGCAAGTGGCCCGAATGGTACGTCGACAGCTTACCTGCTACCATTAATATCGGTCCCGGTTCACCCACGGGTGTGGCCTTTGGTTACGGAGCCAAGTTTCCAGCCAAGTATCAAAATGCTCTATACATTCTTGATTGGAGTTGGGGGAAAATCTACAGCGTCCACCTACGTCCAGACGGTTCCAGCTATAAAGGCGAGAAAGAGAACTTTATTTCCGGTGCCCCGCTTCCCGTTACCGACATTGTTATCAATCCAAGTGACGGCGCTATGTATTTCACTATTGGGGGCCGCAAAGTTCAGTCGGGAATCTATCGCGTTACCTACATCGGTGATGAAGACACTACCCCTTTTATCGTAAAAAACAGCGGACAGAAAGCCAGAAAATTGCGCCATAGTCTTGAGGTTTTTCATGGATTTGTGGATTCAAGGGCCATCAATAAGTCGTGGAAGTATTTGAATCATGAGGACCCATTCATTCGTTCTGCCGCTCGAATTGCCATAGAAAGCCAGCCTTCCAAAAGCTGGGCCAACCGAGCCCTTACAGAGAAAATTCCCGAACGCCGCATATCGGCGTTGCTCGCGCTCGCTCGTACAACAGGAATTGATCGCTTTCACCGAAAGGAAGGCGATCCACCTGTCAACAAGACTATAGGCAATAACATTATCAATGCTCTCCTAGACATTGACTTCGAGGATCTCGACGAAACAGGACGGCGTGCTTTGGTTCGAACCTATCAAGTAGTGTTTAACCGATTTGGAGCTCCCAACCCTGAACTGGCCCTGAGAGCAACCGTTCAACTGGACGCTCAGTTCCCAGCGGAAACGATTGAGCTGAACCAGCTCCTTTGCGAGACGCTCGTTTATCTGCAGGCCCCCACCGTCGCTAGAAAGGCGATCGGGCTGCTAAAGCAAGCTCCGACTCAGGAGGAGCAGCTCGAGTATGCGCGGTCGCTTCGTATGTTAAAGGCGGGATGGAACAATCAACTCCGCACGGACTACATCGAGTGGTTTCTCAACGCAGCGAACTACCGTGGTGGCGCGTCCTTCGAAATCTTCATCGAGAACATTCGCAAGGAGGCGATGGCAACTCTAACCGACAAAGAACGCAGTGATCTTGCGGCCGTTCTCTCGCGAAAGTCTGAAAGGAAGTCACCCACCGAAGCCCTCACGGCCAATTTTATGAAGGGTCGGAGTTACGTTAAAACCTGGACGATGGACGACCTCGCCGCAGAAGCGAATTTGAGCATGGCAAACCGCAATTTTGAAAGAGGCCGTACTATGTTCGCTGGAACCGGCTGCTACTCCTGCCACAGATTCCAGAATGCCGGTGGCTCCACAGGACCTGACCTTACTGGCTCGGGTGGACGGTACTCTCCAAGCGACTTTCTCGACCAGATCATCAATCCTAGCAAGGAGATCAATGAGCAATTCGTTCCGATCGCCGTGGAGATGCTCAATGGCGGGACTCACTACGGAGTAGTCGTCAATCTAAAGGCCGACAGAGTTACGATAAACACGGATCTCGCCAATCCCAACCAGCGTACCAACATTGACCGAAAGCAAATCAAGAGCCTCAAACCTTCGCCGGTATCGCCTATGCCCCCTGGGCTCATCAATATGCTGACCAAGGAAGAGATCTTCGACCTTACCGCCTACGTCCTCAGTGGAGGGAATCCGGACGACAAACGGTTCTCGAACTGAGCAACTCGGACAAACATTTTGTTGGTGGCGGGCAATCTCTGATCACCCACTACCCATTTTGTCCCATCTCGTTCCGATGACTTGCTAGTTTTTTGAGGGGAATTCGTTATGTATTGCTAAAGTAACAACTCAATCTACCCCGATGAAATTTCACTACTCCCTTCTCTCGTTGACCATTCGGACTCGTGTAAGCTTTTGAGCTTTGGTGTTCGCTAAGTATCGTAATGAAGAATATCCTTAAACTGATATTGAAAACGAGAACGTCATTGTTCGAATCAATAATCGTCGAGAAACAATCAAGGCGGAGCGGATTCCCGTAGTTGATGATGCCGCCAACCAAAAACTTGCTGTGGTTGCAGAAATGGACGACCTCCTCGTCTATCTAAAATCTAATGGAACTCGCAGTCTCACAGTTGAGGCGGATATCGAAGTATTCACAGACTTAAGTGTCCGTTTTCTCGTTATAGTTTCCGGTTCTAGTAATGATGTGGGCACTGTTTTTCGTTCTTTACCCTACCAACTCGCCAACCAATCGTCAAAAGTCTCTTTCACGATCAAAACAAGCGATCCTACCAAGGTTGAGCACTATCGTTTTTGCCTTTTTACCGAAGGAAAATCGAACTGATAGGTTCCCTGGCCTTTTTAGACAAGCCTGCATCAGCAAAAACCCACAACGATTAGAGCGGCAATCTTGAGGGCAATTCTTGGATTCGTGAATTACGTAGAATATTTGCAAAAGACTTTGGATCCGGAATGAACGACTGTCCCCGCACCCTGGATAAGATTAGCGGACTCAAAATTGACGATGAACTGCGGTTATACTATGGCTACACGGAAATAACCGCGAACCCTTTCTATGAACAACCAAAAAGTTGTTCATTCAAAGGTCTTTTGAGTTAGGGCAGTATCATAAGCTGTGCAATGTATTATTATGCTTATTTTTGACTCAAATAAGCCCATTTATTTTTGTTCAAGCATCATACTTAGCCCGAATATTTAAAATGAACAATTTTTGGACCCTGTAAGAAGGCAGAATTGGTCCTGTTTTCCTTGCTCAGGCCGGATAAACCCGTGTCTTCTGCTGCGTGAACTACTTCACAAGTTATCTAATACCTAGTTCGGTCTCTTTAAACTGTTCAAGACAATGAGAAAAACACTTAGCTCAATTTCAATCGGTGTAAGCATTGCACGGCTTTCAGTTAGCATCGAGGCCGCCGAGCTTACGTTCCAAGCGTCCATTGATGCATTTCAGTCAAATACGGGCTTGTTTCCTAAGGTCGAAACTGTCCTATCACCTTTACTTGGTTAACTAAATCCGCAGGCAGGCGCCGCAAACCTCTCGAAGTAGGTAGGCCTCTATATGTTTCGAACCAAACCTCCCTCCAGTTCGCTAGAATTACGAACGTTCCAAATTTACTACACCACCATTTTTCATAATCGGGATTTAACCCATGACCCTCGACTGGACCTAACATGGGATATTGACGAACCCTTCTTTCCATTAACATCCTGTAGACAAAACAACTAGAATCTAACGATAATATTCATAAATAACTAAAATGAACCTTCAAACTGAAAATCCTTACTTCGAAATAGGTGCCGTATCCAAAATCACTGGACTATCTCCCAACACCCTAAGGACCTGGGAGCGTCGAAAATTTATTGAAGCTGGGTTTCGCTCCCCCACGGGACGTCGGCGGTATTCCCAAGAGCAGGTGGAACAACTCGCACTGATGAAACGCCTGACGAACATGGGCGACTCGATCAGTTCCATCGCGAAACTTAATTTGTCCGAGCTTAGAAGCCGAGTACTGGAGTACGAAACTCGTCACACCGAGGCTCGGACCAAACGATCCTCATCTGACAAAACCAAAGTTCTCCCCATCGGAAATATCGCCAAAACTTGGTCCGGCAACCTGCCGAGCCAATTCCTCATAGCAGAAAAAGATGAAGAGCACCCAGACATCCTTATGGTGGATCTCGACGTCTCCGCAATTGAGTGCCGACGACGAGTCAGCGTCGCCGCTATCGAATATCCGGACGTGCCAATGGCCTTAGTATATGACTACGCGCCAAGTGAGCTGTTGCGACAGTTTTCCAAGGAAGGCCGGTTTCTCATTCGAATACCCTGCTCTCCTGAGCTCTTGACGCACTACCTCAACGCTGCTCTCGCCAATGCGACGCACCAAGCAGACCCCACCGCTCAATCAGAAATTTCTCTAAACTCAGCACCTCGTCTTTTCACAGACAAACAACTGGCTACCATCGCCGCTTCAAATCCAAACATCAAATGCGAGTGCCCACACCATACCTCTGCCCTCGTCGCCAGTCTCGCCTCATTCGAAAACTACTGCCGACGTTGCGAGATCGAGTCTCCCACCGACAAGGAGGTCCACGAATACCTAGGAACGGAAATTGGGAAAGCGAGGGCAATCGTTGAAGACGCTCTCTTATACCTGTGCCAGAAAGACAATCTCATCATCCCTCCTGACACGCCGTGAAACATCGGGTCGCAATCATTGGCACCGGTATCGCCGGGATGGCTGCCGCCTTCTACTTGCGGCACGAATGCGACGTCACACTCGTGGAAAAGAACAATTATGCGGGGGGGCACACCAATACCGTTTCAGTTTCCCTCAGCGGCGGCTCTATTCCTGTCGACACAGGTTTTATGGTATACAACGATACGACCTACCCAAATCTCGTCCGACTGTTTAAAGAACTTGGAGTCAAATCCTATAACACTTCCATGTCTTTTGGAGTCTGCAATGCAAACCGAAATCTTGAGTACGCTTGCTCCGGATTCTCCACATTTTTCGCCCAGAAGAAAAATCTCCTAAATCCCGTTCACTGGAAATTGTACAGGGACATCTTGAAGTTTTTCAGGGCAGCCGATGCAGTGATTGCAGACAAGCCCTCTCCCGAATTCTCGCTCGGCGATTTCGCGGAGCAATACTCGCTCAGCCACCAAGTAATGAATGATTTCGTGCTGCCGATGGCGGGTGCCATTTGGTCTACACCCGGAGGGGAAATTCGTAATTTTCCCGCACTTCCGCTTCTGCGATTCATGAAAAATCATCAAATGCTCGGAGTGGGAATTCAGCTCCAATGGAAAACAGTAGAAGGTGGGAGCAATCAGTACAAAGAAAAGCTACTTGCCTCACTCCCTAACAAAACGCTACTTAGCCGAAATATCAAAGCCGTCGGACAAGACACCGCCTGTGCCTATTTCTTAGACGAGGCAGGGAAAAAGCAAAGCTACGATTTCATCATCGTGGCTACCCACGCGGACCAAGCGCTACGTCTATTGGAATGTCCGAGCGAACTACAGAGAAAATTGCTGTCCGCATTTCGGTACAACAAGAACCATGTGAAACTTCACTCTGACCCTTCAGTGATGCCGCAATCAAAACAAGCGTGGGCTTCCTGGAACGTTCTTAACCAAACAAGCCCCGTCGGAGAGATCGTGTCCTCTACGCACTACTGGATGAATAGCCTCCAGAATCTTAATACGAAAGAAAATCTATTCGTCAGTGTAGACTACACCGGCTCAATCAATCCTGAAAAGACTTACTGGCAGACACGTTACGAACATCCTCGATTCGATGCCGCTGCCATCTCAGCTCAGCAACGATTACCCGAGCTCAATGCTTCTGGCAGAATCCGTTTCTGTGGTAGCTACTTTAGAAACGGGTTTCACGAGGACGCCCTTTGGTCTGCTCTCAATGTAGTGGACGATCTCAATAACCGCATCAAACTCCCCAATGAACTCGTGCCTGTATAAGTCCGAGGTCATGCATCAACGGACCGCTCCAAAGCGGCATTCCTTCAAGTATAAGCTATTTATGTTCTACTTGGACCTCGATGAGATTGAATCGCTAGATCGAAGCTACAGTTTTATAGGGCACAACCATTTCGCACCGTACGAATTCAGAGATGATGATCACTACAATCCCTCGAAGACAGATCTCAAAACGAGCATTAGGAATTATCTTAGAGAGCAAGGTATCGAAAATCCTGTAGGCAAAATCCACCTGCTAACTCACTTGAGAACCTGGGGGCACCTTTTCAACCCCGTTTCTTTTTACTTTGTCACCGACCAAAATGGTTTCCCAATCTGCTCAATAGCTGAAGTGGGAAACACGTTCAACGAGCAAAAACTCTTCATTGTAAGGTCACAAACCGATGGACGAAGCCATGCCGACATGATCAAGAACTTCTACGTTTCCCCATTCAGCGAACTGGACACACAATTTCATTTCAAAATCGCAACTCCTCGCGAGCATGTGAGGATAGCTATCAGCCAATCAAAAAATGGCGAGACCTACTTTAACAGTGTACTCACAGGCAGGAAAAGCCCTTTAACGGACAAAAGCTTGCTTGTCAGCGCACTGCAATTTCCACTGCTAACCCTCAAAATTGTAGGAGCGATCCACTGGCAAGCCCTTCGGCTTTACCTCAAGGGAGTCCCGTACTTCCGGAAATCCGAAAATCCGCATCTCCAGACCAACACTCACCCCTACCTAACAAAGGAAAACTACCAAGAACATTAGCTCATGAAGTCCTTGTACAAAAAAGTTATCATTAGGAGCCTGCAAAAAGCTCGTCTCGGACAACTCAACCTTTCCCTAACCAACGGCGACAGCATCGTTTGCGGACAGCCCGACGGAAAAAAAATCCAAAATCTCTGCGTTCACAGCGACGCATTTTTTAACGAATTGGCCCACAAGGGAGGAATAGGTTTGGGAGAGGCTTACCAAGAGAAGTATTGGAGTTCCGATGACCTTACTGGCGCCTTGGAATGGCTTCTCATCAACAGCAAGTACATTGCTAGGGGCACCAGCCCCTATTTCGCCTCCTTAATCCGAAAGGTGAATTCCCTCGCGACCGGATTGCTTCACCACAGAAACCGTAACAACGTAGAGGGCAGCCGCAATAATATCCACGCCCACTACGACCTTGGCAACCGCTTCTACCAGACTTTTCTTGACTCGAGTCTCACCTATTCCTCAGGTTATTTCGAGGGTTCCGAGACCCGATTGGAGGAAGCCCAAGCAGAGAAGTACGATCGACTCTGCCGCAAGCTAGGGATCGATTCCACGAGCCATATCCTTGAAATTGGCTGCGGCTGGGGTGGCTTCGCCATTTACGCGGCTAAACACTACGACTGCTGTATCACAGGCACCACCATCTCCAAAGAACAGTTCGACCGAGCTACTCAAAGGGTGAGAGAAGAGAAACTAGAGCATCGTATCGACATAATAATGACAGACTACCGAAAGCTTCAGGGAACCTACAATCGTATTGTTTCTATCGAGATGATGGAAGCGGTTGGCCGGGAATTTCTGGGCGAATATTTCAAACATATCGAGGCCCTGCTAGAACCCAATGGTCTCGTCGGAATTCAAGTTATCACCTGTCCAAACCCTCTTTACGAAGCATACAAGGATCGAGTAGATTGGATTCAAAAGCACATCTTCCCGGGATCCCATCTCCCTTCAACTCATGCACTGTTGGAGAATGCCGAAAAAAGCGGGCAACTAGATTTGTTCCACCTGGAAAGCTTTGGGCTCCACTACGCTCGCACATTGAGAGAGTGGCGTAACCGTTTTCTCGATCAATGGGATGAAATCGAGAAAATGGGATTTGATGATTTTTTTAAACGGAAATGGGAATACTATCTTGCCTACTGCGAAGCAGGCTTTCTCCGACGGCATGTCAATGTATGCCAGCTGGTCTTTGGCCGGGCAGATGAAACCGCCTATCATTTCGAGAAGAAGCAAAAAACCCCGTTGGAGTGCCCTGAATTAACCCAAGCTATTTAGTACATATGAACGCAATAACATTCGCTGAAAATGGACACCTTCCCTACTGGCTCCTTCGATTTGGCATCCGCCAGCGCGTAGGCAAAAAGCTGTCCATCGAAACTTCTAAAACAACTGAAGAGCGCACTGCCTTCTTGGAGCGGCTAAGAGAGAGCCCCATTGCCCAGGATACCGAAAAGGCGAACCAGCAGCACTACGAAGTGCCGGCCGCTTTCTACAAATTTGTTCTCGGTCCCAATTTGAAATACAGCTGCTCGTACTGGCCCCGCGACTGCCAATCCTTGGCAGCGGCTGAGGAGGCCGCTCTGAAGCAGATCGAAGACCGTGCCCAACTTACTGACCACCAAAAAGTCCTAGACCTCGGTTGCGGCTGGGGATCGTTTTCCCTTTGGGCCGCCCCTCGATACCCGAACGCCAATTTTCTCGCGGTGTCAAATTCACACAGCCAGGCGACACACATTCGGGAACAAGCAACATCGAGAGGGATCGACAACCTCAAAGTGGTTACCTGCGATGTGAACGAGTTCAGCCCCGATATGGTTTTCGATCGAATTGTCTCTGTCGAGATGCTTGAACACGCTCGCAACTACGAAAAGCTTTTTCAACGGATCAGCTCCTGGATGCACGACGATGCCAAAATGTTTATACATGTGTTCTCGCATCGGCGATACGCCTACGACTACGACTCCAACAACCCCAAAGAGTGGATGGCACGCCAGTTCTTTACCGGTGGCATTATGCCTTCGCACGACCTGCTCCCTAGTTTCGATCAGCACTTGAAGCAGGATGCTTCATGGCTGCTGGATGGGACTAACTATCAGAAGACAGCGGAAGCCTGGCTTGACAACATGAACCAGAATGAGGCCGAGGTAAAAAGCGTCTTCGACGCTGTTTACGGTCCGAAGAATAGCAAACAATGGATGTGGCGATGGCGTTTATTTTTCTTGGCTTGCTCTGAGCTCTTTGGCTACAAAGATGGTTCGGAATGGGGCGTGTCTCACTACGTCTTTAGTAAGCGAATTTAGTTTAACGGATATTTTGCGAAAAAAGGGACTGGCATGCTGATCATTATCGGTTTTTTTGTGGCTCACTGGTACGCGAGCGTTTTCGCTCAGAGTTTCTTTCTGCATCGCTACATGGCGCACAGGATGTTTTTGATGAATCCGTTTTGGGAGCGGTTTTTTTACTTGTTCACTTTCATCACACAGGGATCCTCATTTCTCCATCCGAAATCCTATGCCCAACTCCATCTAGAACACCATAAGCACAGCGACACCGAGCACGACCCTCATTCGCCTCACTTTTTGAAGGATGTGATTTCGATGATGATCAACACCGCTCGCATCTACCTTGAGTTCAAAAACGGCAAACGAACATCCAGCTCTCCCTATATACAAGGGCTACCCACTTGGGATCGGATCGACCGGATCGGCAACAGCCACTCGGTTCGGTTGGCCTTTTGTGTAGCATACATCGGCATCTACCTATGGGTTAGCCCTCCGCTTTGGATGTACGCCCTGCTACCCATCCATTTCCTTATGGGACCCGTACATGGAGCTTTTGTGAATTGGTGTGGACACAAATATGGATATCGGAACTACGACACGAGTGACCAATCTCGTAACACGTTTCTTTGGGATGTCTTTTTCGTGGGCGAGACCTTTCAAAACAACCACCATAAGTATCCCAGCCGACTCAACTTTGCCACTCGCTGGTATGAGCTCGACCTTGGCTATCCGGTCATTTGGGTTCTCAGCAAGTTGGGAATCGTAGTCCCACGTTGAAGAACTGAACGCCGTTTACAGCGATGTCACGGGCGATGCAAACTTCAGAACGTCCCCGGCAAGTATGAACCTCTCCTTTTAAACTGCGACGTCCTCCAAGAAGTTCCAAGTGAAGATTTTCACCGCATTTAGTCTTAGATTTAGCTTAGTCCAAAATCACTTTCTCGACTTGAGACCTAAGTTTTAGTCGTAGGTTTTCTGGACACCTCTATCGCTAGAATCTGGAGGTGTGAAGTCTAGCCCAATTGGCCGAGCCGTCGCATCTGCAATCCGGCCCTTAAGTGCTTTGAGCAAGTTCTCAATCTCCTGCTCATACTCCGGATTTCGGGCGACGTTTCGCATTTCCTCAGGGTCCCTCCTTAGGTCATACAACTCCAGATTGTCCGGATCATCGATTTTCCATTGCGTAATCCGGAAATTATCGGTCCGTAGCGTATATCCGTTTATCAACTGTGTGAAGGCATTGGAGCGGACCGTGGTTGAAACATCCCTGAGAACAGGCTGCAGGCTGATTCCCTTCACGTAGTCCGGCGGGGTGGGCAAACAGGCCAGATCACTTAAGGTACGGTAAAAGTCAATCATCTCAGCAAACCCTTGGGTCCGCCGACCCGATTGCGTAACCCCCGGAGCAGAAATTATCAAGGGCACTCTATCCGCGTCATCAAAAAGCGTGTTCTTTTGGTAGTGCCCATGTTCACCCATGTGATATCCATGATCTGAGCTAAAGAGCACAATAGTATCCTCTTTTAAGCCTAGATCTTCGAGGGCGTCCATGACTCGTCCGATCTGAGCATCTACAAAGGAGATCGTCGCGTAGTAGGCATGAATCGCCTTACGAGCCATTTCTTCTGGTAGGTCTATTTGGGGTTTAAACGCAGTAACCGATTTCCGGGCGGGTTCAGGAAGAGTATCCCAATAATCCTCTGGAATCCGTGGGACAGTGATTTCAGACAAGTCATACAAATCGAAATACTTCTTTGGAGCAACGTATGGGGTGTGCGGTTTATAGAATCCAACCGCGAGAAAAAAAGGTTCTTCCGCAGCCGCATACTGGCGTAATAACCGGATGGATTCTGTCGCCACGATACCATCGGTCTGTTCTTCATCCTCCCCTTCAGCTGCAAGCCAACTCAATGTGGCCCCAAAACTTCCAGGTCGTAGCGAAAAAATCTTTTCCTCCTCTTCCTTGTCGCGTCCACGTGGGTTTATCTTCGTATCCCACGAAGCCGGATCGTCGTGCCCATCCGTGCCAATGCCTTTCGGATTATCGTAGTGATAGATCTTTCCAACCCGAGCCGCCGTGTATCCATTCGCCATGAAATGCTGCGAAAGCGTCACCGCGTCTGGAACATATTCCCGAAACATCCTTCGCAACACGGTCACGCCATTTTGCTCTGGATATAAGCCCGTCATAAAGCTGGCTCTTGAGGGGCCGCAAACAGGATAGTTACAGTAAGCATTCTCGAAAAGAACTCCCTCCTCAGCCAGCCGATCAATATTGGGAGACTGAACCAACGGGTGACCATAGCTGCCCAGATCGCAGTTTAAATCATCCGTCATGATGAATACCACGTTGAGTTTGGCAACAGAACTTAAGGAGCTAGCAAAGAAAAAACCGATCGTGATGCCAATTCTAAAAAAAAATCCAAGCTTCATAGTAAGAATTACTACGGCACCTCTCTAGACTTTACAAGCAGCCATACAATCGGCGACAGAAATTACAACCTGCAGATTGTAGTCATCCATGATTTGGGCATCAGTTTCTTTAAGAAACGCAAGGATACCGAAGGATGGGATCGGCTGGATACCCGCCAATGATCAATCCCCCAGCTGCTTAATCTTGAAGCGTGCCAAAACCGCGGGTTCGTGTTCGCTCTCCATAATCGCTTCAATCCTACCAACAACTTCAGGATAGGCGGCGGAAACATCGAACTGCTCCCTTGGGTCAGTCTTTAGATTGTAAAGCTCCAGATCCATGTTTCCTCTGAAAATCCCTTTTCGCAGGGCTTTCCAATCTCCCATGCGAACCGCTTGCTGACCCTCGTAGGCAGGAAATTCCCAATAAAGGAATTCATGAGGTTCTTGCGGTTCTCCCAGAAGATTCGGGACAAAACTGATTCCGTCTACATCCGATGGAACTGGGGCGCCGGAAAGCTCGCACAGTGTAGGGAGTACGTCCCAAAAGGCGGAGACATGCTGAGAAGTTCGTCCACCCTTGATCATGCCCTCCCAACTGGCAATCATCGGTACACGAATACCCCCTTCCGTGGAAAAGCCTTTGGCCCAACCGTATTCACTTTTGAAGGGCGAAGCACTTTCAAAGTAGGCGGAATCGCTACCGCCATTGTAAGTCGGGCCGTTGTCGCTGGAAAACAGAATCAATGTGTTTTCGTACAATCCTAGATCTTTCAACTCACTGACTATGTCGCCCACCTGTTCATCCAAATAGGATACCATTGCTGCATAGGTCGCTCGGGGGGTCCTATTGGGGAAATATCCCTTGTTCCCAAGATAGGGATCTTCAGGTCCCAGCTTTTTCTGGTAATATTCAACCCAACTCGCCGGGGCCTGCAGCGGAACATGTGGAATGGGTGAAGCGAAATACAAAAAGAAGGGGCTCTCCTTGTTTTCCCTTACAAAGCCCAAGGCCTCCTCGAGCATAAGCTCCGGTGCATATTCGCTTAACCGGTATTTCGAATAGCTCGCAGGATCGTTTGGATCTGCTCCTTCTGCCAGCTTCGTTCCCGGAACGACTAGCTCATTATCGAGCCAATCCTTTTGTTCGTTTTTCCAAAGGTGTTTGGGATAGAATGTGTGTGCCTGACGCTGGCAGTTGTATCCGTAGAAAAAGTCAAACCCCATCTTGGTCGGGATACTGTTTGTAAGGGGGGCACCCAGTCCCCATTTACCGACAATGGCCGTTTTGTATCCAACTCCTTGTAGCAACGTACCAATCGTTTTAGTCCCTACTGGAAGCGGGCGCTGACCCTCGAGATTCGGATCTTCGACCGCCTTTGCAAAATTCCAAGTGTCTCCACGTTCCCCCCACTCATCATTGCCACGAATGTAAGCGTGGCCTGTGTGTTTCCCTGTCATGAGAACACAGCGTGATGGCGCACAAACCGGGGAACCTGAGTAATGCTGAGTGAATCGAATACCATTCGCCGCTAGGGCGTCTATGTTTGGCGTTTCAATCGTGTCCTGTCCATAGCAGCCAAGTTCATTGTAGCCTAAATCGTCTGCGAGAATATAAACGATGTTTGGCTTCTCTGAATAGACTGGTTGTATTTGCAGGATCGTTACGACCGAAATTAAGAGAATCGATTTCATAATTAGTCTACTTTTTATCCTTAGATCAGTGCTTCAGCCTAAGCCATTTTTCGTTCTCAATCTTTCCTGCTCAGGCTGAAGCACCAAGCTACTTTGTTACCCGACAATATCTAAAGGCTTCGTATGCTTCCACTCTCCTCGCGTAAAATCGGGAAACACTTGTGGGGCCCCATCTTCCACAACCGATTTTTCGCTCAGCGGTGAAACCGCACTCCAAAACGCACCTTCGTATACATTCTGATCCAGCGGCTGCCCAAGACGCAAGCACTCAATCATACGGTATCGCATGATAAAGTCCATTCCCCCATGGCCACCCATCTTCTTAGCAAGTTCTCCGAGACGCTTGTATAAAGGATGCTCGTAATTAGCAAAAATCGTTTCCAAGTACTCCCCCTCCGCCCACTTGTGGTGGTTGTCGGTCGCCCCTTCTACTCCACCTTCTAAAGCCACTCGAGTGGGGAACCCCGCTAGGGTCCCCTTGGTCCCTTGTATCAAATTGTGACGAGAGTAGGGACGAGGACTAGTTTCGTCCCATTGAACCATTACGGTTCGGCCCAAATTCGTTTTGATGATCGACGTATTGAGGTCACCCCCTTTGAAATCAATCTTATTCCACTTATGATCGTCCGGAAAGCTCTTTTTCGCGTACAGACTGCGGCCTCGCCCAGGGGTTGAATACGAAACCAGTCTTCCAAAGTTGTCATCTCCACGAGCCAGATTCATGTATTGTGCCACTGGGCCAAGGCCATGAGTGGGATACAAGTTCCCATCACGGTTTGCGTAATGATAGGTTCTCCAAGAGCCGGTACCGCGCCTACTCTTCATTTGGCGACGCAGCGAGTGAATGTATGAGGCTTCAGCGTGTAGCAATTCGCCAATCACCCCTTGGCGGCACATATTAAGATAGATCAACTCTTCGCGCCCGTAGTTGACATTCTCCATCATCATACAGTGCTTGCCGGTTGATTCCGATGTATCCACGACATCCCACATTTCCTTATTGGTCAACGCCAAGGGAACTTCGACAAACGCGTGCACTCCTGACTTCATGGCCTCAATTGCCATCGGAGCGTGCAACTTCCATGGAGTAGCGATGACTACCATGTCAGGCTTTAGCTCGCGAAGCATTTGCTTCCAGCTATCACCATTTTCGTAGTACAATTTAATGTTTTGATGCCGCTCTCCCTTGCCCGCCGCAACGCTCTTGCCTTGGGCTTTTTTCGCTAGATCTTCGTACAGGTCACTGATTCCAACCACTTCAGTGCCTTCGATTTCCGCGATCTGCCTGTTGTGCCCGCTCCCTCGAGCTCCAACTCCGATAAAGGCACAACGCACAGTATCGAGTTTAGGAGCGACAAAGTCGCCCATATACTTGGCACCAGCTCTCCGCGAAGGCATTTCACTCTTCTTCGCTACCGCACAACCGGCCACGATTCCAGTCGCCGAGGCCCCTACAATTTTTACGAATTTGCGGCGCGAACTTTCTTCACTTTTCATTTTAGCTGAAGACTTTCTGTTTTATTCTGTATCCACATGTCATTTGTCAATCATGCTTCTTAATCCGCCGCCCACATTTTTTGAGGTGATTAGTTTCACCGCCAAACCGATCGCTATCACTAGGAAAGTTAGGCCTATTCCATATTCCCCATAAATCAGTTTTCCGATTCCAAAAAGAAAACCGTATACGGAAACAATGCCCATAAGGGATTGGGTAATTTGCGGCCACAGGGCCTCTGGTCTGGGGAGGAAAGTCTTGGATTGTTCACGCACGGGATTCCAACCGTTGCCTCCAGGGCTGACCCGCTTGTAGAACATGAGCAAATTCTTCATGTCGCTCGGAGGCGTAAGGAGAGTCACCGTTACCCAAATGAATGTTGTCATTCCAATACCACTGATGAGCTCTACCCACCAAGCCCATCCAGGCTCTACCACCTTGAATATAACCGCGATAATGAAGGAAGCAATCATCGCCGCCAGCTCGCTGAAGGCATTGATTCGCCACCAGAACCAGCGAAGGATGAAAAGAAGTCCCGTACCTGCACCGACTTGAAGCAAAATTTGAAACGTATCAAGAGCGCTCTTCAAATTAAGGGCCAGCCAGCCAGCAAACACCATTAGCACCACAGTTGATATCCGGCCGACCAATACCAGTTCCTTACCACTCGCTTTCGGCTTAACGAAACGCTTGTAAAAATCGTGCGCTACGTACGAGGAGCCCCAATTCAGATGCGTCGAAATCGTCGACATGTAAGCGGCTACCAGCGATGCAAGCACGAGACCCATCCAACCACTTGGTAGAAAGGTCAGCATCGCTGGATAGGCAAGATCGTGACCTAAAACGCTTGGATCTACTTCGGGAAACGCCACCTGGATGCTCTCTAGAGTCGGGAAGACGACCAGCGACGCAAGTGCTACTAGGATCCAAGGCCAAGGACGCAGCCCATAGTGAGCGAAATTGAAAAAGAGAACCGCCCCCGTTGCCTGTCGCTCATTTTTCGCCGCCAGCATACGCTGAGCGATATAACCGCCACCGCCTGGCTCCGCACCCGGATACCAGACACTCCACCACTGGACTAATAAAGGGATCACCAGCAATGTCATCCAGAGGTTTAGGTTCTCATCTGTCAACGCCCCCTTGGCGTCACGCTCCACCGTCGGAAAAAATCCAATCTTGTCCGCGACGTTTGGGTGCTCCAGTAAGGCTCCCAACGACCCAATATCCGCATGCTCAATAGCGAAAAAAGCAGCCCCCAAAGAGCCTATCATGGCCACAATAAACAACAGGAAGTCCGTGAAAACAACTCCCCTAAATCCTCCCAATGTAGAGAATACCAACGTAACCGCCGATGCCCAAAAGATACATTGCAGAGGACTAAATCCTAACATGACACCACCAATCTTGATCGCTGCAAGAGAGACCGAAGCCATGATCATGATATTAAAAAAGACCCCGAGATAGAGAGCTCTGAAGCCACGCAAAAACGCTGCGCCCTTTCCAGTATATCGAACTTCATAAAACTGGATGTCCGTCAATACGTCCATACGCCTCCACAGTTTGGCGTAAAGAAATACCGTCACCATACCGGTGACCAGAAAAGCCCACCAAACCCAGTTCCCCGCCACTCCGTTTTGCCGCACAATATCCGTGACGAGATTCGGAGTATCCGTTGAGAAGGTTGTCGCTACCATCGATACTCCCAGTAGCCACCAGGGCATCTCTCTTCCCCCAAGGAAAAAGTTCCAGGCATTTTTACCAGCTATCTTTCCGACAACCAACCCGATCAATATAACTGCGATAAAGTAGACGCCAATTATAATCCAATCGAGATTTGTGAGTTGCATATTGGGGAGGGGCTTTATCGGAAGGTCAAGCGAGGCCGAATATACTGTCCATAGCCCGAGAGGTATTGTCGATCAAAGTCTCAGGAGCGTACTTATAAAAGGGAACAGGAGGTATCATTTCCGCCGCCACCCAGCCGGAATAACCGATCGATCCAAGTGACTGGACCACCGCTGGCCAATTGACGTCCCCTGAGAGTAGATCTACAAATCCGTCCACCGATCCCACTGCTCTTCGATAGTCTTTCACGTGAACCCGACGAATCCGATCCTTCAGAATCTGGATCCAGTGCTCGGGATAGCCCGTGGCTAGTACGTTCCCCACATCAAAATAGCTCCCGACATGCCCATCATCAAACTGATCAATGAATCGAGCCATTTCCATAGGGCTCAACAAAAATTTATTCCATACGTTTTCAATACCGATATCTACTCCCAACTCTTTCGCTAAAGGAAGTGCACTCGAAATGAATTCAGTAGCTCGATCCCAAACTTTATCATAGGATAACTCCTCGCAGCCCGGAATAAAGTCGGCTCCAACGGAGCCCGGGACAACGAGGACCGCGCCGATCCCCAATTGGGATGCCACACGAATTTGCTTTTCCAATACTACTTTAGCTTGAGCCCGCGATTCGGCATTCTCGCTAGCAGGATTGAATTCCCAGTACATCCCCGTAGCTAAGCCGCTTAGGGAAAGCCCAGAATCCGCTGCCATTGATCTGATCGCGGCGATCGCGTCCTCATCACTATCCAATGTAATGGGCCCATCCCCACTGACATCGAGCTCGATACCTTCAAATCCCGCATCCTTGGCGAGCTTCATTTTATCCTTTAAAGACCAGTCCCCATAAAAGGACCAAATACTGATAGATTTTTTCATGAGATTTTTGTATTCTGATGTAGGGCTGGCACTGGCACCATGCTCTACGAATTCAGATGATTACTCTTTTCCTTCCCCAAATTCAATCTCCTTGAGCGTTAGGGCCAACGATTCACGAGCATCCTCCAAAGTCGCAATAACCGGAGGAATTCCTTCACTGAGGCAATTCACAAAATACTTCAACTCGTTCAGGTAGCCCCCCAAGTCCGAGATATTGCCCTCGCCACTTTGGGATTCGCCCGCATCCGTTTGAACGACATCCAATGGGGTGGGAGCTTCCTCGCCTTGGCATATTGTCAGACCTTTCCCGTTAGCTGAATCGAAATCGAGAACGGCATTCTCGTAGACCGCATGAAACGCCATCTGGAACCCCCAATTCTTCGGATAGTTCCAACCGCCTTCCGAACACACAGTCAACGAATCATACTCCATCAAACTGAACACGTGAACCGGACCACTAAAGTCACGCGTCACGCTGCTCTTGACAGAATGCGGCTGTCCCAACAAAGCCAGTACGAAATCTGTATCGTGAATATGCAAATCCAATGCCGCACCTCCGGATTTAGATTCGTCGTTCAGCCAGTTCTCTATTCCGTAATCTGGCCGACCGGCCCGCCTAGCCAGACTCAGGCTCAACAACTTCCCTCCGTCACCGCATTTATGATACTTCATAAAGCGCATGTACTCTGGCCAGAAGCGAAGGCAATGTCCGACTTGGGCAAATGTCCCATTCGCCTTCGCTGCACTTATAATCGCATCTGCTTCTTCCACCGACAAAGCGAGTGGCTTTTCACAAAAAAGAGCCTTTCCCGCTTCGACTGCCTCGATCGCGTATTTCTTATGCAAAAACGTTGGCATGCACACATCGACGAAATCGCAATCGACCACCGCCAAGGCCTCGCTCAATTCTGCGAATACCGGAGCATGACAACCCAGTTTATCCAATTTCTCCTTTGACGCCTCAATCCGGTCGTCGACCGCTGCAACAATCTCTACGTTCGGCAAGCTTTTGTAGATTTGGGCGTGCATACCGCCCATAAAACCGCATCCGACTAGGATGCCCTTTAAATTGTCTCTTTCGTTACTCATTAGGAATATTTCCGAACCCGATCTTTTACATCTTGTGACAACCGCCCGATTTTTTCTAGGATGAAGGCTTCAATGGAAAGGTCCGGATTCACCACGAGCGGTTTCAAATCGATTCCCCAAGCTACCGATTGATAGATGTCCGATCCATGCGAATCAAACATGGTAGCGTTAGCTCGCCTTCGACCTTCAACCGCCAAATCATACCGTTTTCCTCCCGCGATCTGGGATTCGAAAACCGCATACAGTTTAGCTGACAAATTTGGATGTGCATCGCAAACCATCGCAACTTTCTCCGAATCATCCAGCCAATCCAAACTTCTCCAAACTTCGCAGCCAATCACTCGTTCAGGAACGTGAGTTGCAGCCGTCTGGCGCAAGGCCTCAATGCTGCATCCTAAAACCGCAATGTGGCTATCATGCTTGTCAGCCGGTTGATGTAGATAAACTACATCTGGTCGGGATTTCTCCAATACATTTAGGATATCTTCTATCACTTGAGGTCGCCCCTCCCCCTTCAAAAGCGAACTGGGATAATCCAGTTGAAACTGAGCGGAATAATGGCCGATTTCAGCCGCCGTTCGTTGTTCCTCTCTTCGGATTTCACGGATCTCTTCGTCGCTAAGGTTAGCGAACGGCCCTGTCCGAGAGCTTCCGCGTCCATCTGTAACTGTTATTCCTGAAAACCAGCGATCATCGCAGTAATAGCACGCCGCAATGCCTTCATAAGCCATAAACTCTAGATCATCTTGATGGGCCCCGATGCCCAAATGAGTCGTTCTCATCAAGGCCTCATCCGCAGACCGTCCATCCCTGAGCCAAATATCTGCATCCTTGTTATGAAAGAGCGACACCTAAAAATCCTCCTCTATTTAAGTCTCCAACAAGGTGTCCAACTCGATTCCCTTAAAGGACTCAATCGCTTCGTATTCCGCCATTCCAACCGCATCATAGGCCTCCGCCGTTGACCGGTTTATCTCATCGGTCTCTTGCCAGATTTCACGGTGCGAGGCCGCTCTAAAGGGGTACTGGCTTCTCTGAGACCGGTATTGAAAACTCGCCTCAATCTTCGACTCCAATTCTCCCGGACTTAGCGGAACCGCCATATCGATCTCGCACAAAGGCCATTCCTGCCCCACCCCGCGATAGCTCCAAACACGGCAATCTTTGATCCAGTCCTTCCGTTTGACTCGCATCATTGCCTGACAAAACAAGCGATAGCACACTCCCGCTATCGATTCCGGATCCGCTAAACCTCCACTGATATAAATCTGATGTGGTTTTTCCTTTTCCAGCAATTTCACTAAAATTTCCACGTCTTCCTTGTCCGTAGAAAAATTGCGGTAGCGTCCCTTTTCATAAAAGGGCAGGTCTAGAAAGATTTGCGAACTCGTATCAATTTTTAAAATCCGGGCCGCGTCTCGGGCTTCGTTTCTTCGCACAAACCCCTTGATCCGCCGCGTAGATTCCGAATCCGCCTCCGATTCTTTCTTATCCTCTATACTGTTAAGAATGACCTCTGCAAACTGCCCCAGGCTTGGGCCATCCCCCTGACTAAAAAACATCTCCTTTTCCAGCTCCGTCATGAGAGCCAGCGTTTGCTTGGCCAAATTGTCCGGAACCGCCAAATTGCCTGAGGTCATGTACCCCAAAGTGACATGCGAACCTTGGTCTTTCAGCCGGTGGACAGTGCCACCCATACAGAGAATGTCCTCATGGGGCTCTGGGCTTAGCACAAGCACGCGTTTGGGGAACGGTTTTGCTCGCTCGGGGCGATGACTGTCATCCGCATCCGGCTTCCCACCGGGCCAACCAGTAATCGTATGTTGCGTCTGATTAAAAACGATGATGTTGAGATCATACGCCGGACCGGAATGAATCAGAAGATCCCCGAGCCCGTTTTCATTGTAGTCGGACTCTCGCAGCTTCAGAACAGGCTTCTTAACGGTATTAGATAGCCATAGCACCGCTTTGCGGATAGTGCGAGGTTCCCATTTGGCGGTCCCAACCAGCCAGGGCAGCTTTATGCGAATGAGTTCTTCTGCTGCTGTGCCATCAACGAAAAACCGAACATCCGGGTGACTTTGCAAAAGACTCGCTGGCAAATTTTCGTTGGGTTTTCCCTCAACAGCAGCCTGTACCACCGACGCCTTTGACTGCCCCCAAGCCATCAATACCAGTTTCCGTGCTTTTAGGATTGTCCCAACTCCCATGGTAATCGCGTACAGCGGAACATTCGCCTCTCCGAGAAAATCTCTCGCTGCGTCCAATCGAGTCAGCGAATCCAAGGTAACCAATCGCGTTATTGAATCACGGGTTGAACCTGGTTCATTAAAACCAATATGTCCCGTCCGCCCGATTCCCAAAATCTGGTAGTCGAGTCCGCCCGCGTCTTCAATCGCCTTCTCATAGGATTCGCAAAACTTGTATACTTCTGAACGGGACAAGGTACCAGAGGGTACGTGCACGTTGTCCTTTGGAATGTCGACATGCTTGAACAAACGCTCCCACATGAACAGATTGTAGCTTTCGGGATGATCGTCGGACAGACCGAAATACTCATCGAGGTTGAATGTGATGACATTGCGAAAACTCAGCCCCTCTTCTTTATGTAGTCTCACCAGTTCACGGTAAACGGGCAGCGGAGTTGATCCCGTCGCTAAACCCAGTACCACATTGCGTCGAGCTTTCGCTCTCTCCTGTATCAGTGCTGCTATCTCGCCCGCCACGGTCGAGGCGGCCTCTTCGGAATCTCGGCAAATATGCGTGGGGATCCGCTCAAATTGTTCTTCTTCTCGAACCATATTTCAAATTACCCAGTTACAATATCATTGTTCAGATAGCAAAAACTTTCCATTATTTGCTCAATACTTTGCAGTTTTGTCAGGATGTGTCTCTCTCTGATACTGAACCTTCGAGCTGGGGACCCCGGACGACTATTTTGATGGTCGGTCTTCGGCGGAGATTTGCATCCCAAGCAATATCATCCTATTTTCCCGAAGCCCGTCACAAGAACTGCAACGACGGAGCTTCGATGCCTATCCCCATCATCGATTTATCCTCATCTTTAACCTAATGACTGAGGGAAGCGTTACGGTTGATGGGATTCCATGGCGAATCAGCCCCCGACCAAGGGTTTCTAATTTTCCCCTACCAGTTCCACTACTATTCCGATATCTTCGATTCGAATATCGTATGGCTTATCCTCACGTTTGAATTGCAGAACCCCTTGGTGATGGAGTCGTTTCGTAACCAGCTCATCAACCTATATTCAGACGCGATCGAACAGCTAACTCTGATCCTTCAAGATTACCGCGAATCGAACACCCCGCGGACTAATAGCCGTTTGATAATCAAATCAGCTTCCCTCATCAATTACCTAAGAGAGTACCCCCAAGGCGGGCCCAAAGTCACGATTTCCCAGCAATCAGCCACAAGAGATACATGGACCGAATTGATAAACTCGATACAGGAGTTCCTCAACTGGAACTCCGGTACGTTACAAAGCGTTTCGAACATCGCTCAGGCCTCGCATATGTCCGAAAGTAACCTCCGGGCACACTTTCGACAGCACCTCAATATAAGCCTGGGTGCCTACTTGAAAAACTACCGTTCCCATCAAGCCATTCTCTATCTGCAAAACCCGAATCTCAGTCTTACCGATATCGCCTTCGAACTCGACTTCACTACCTTATCCGCGTTCTCCCGAATATTTCAGCAATTCCATCAGCGAATTCCCACGCATCTACAGCAAGCGATTCGCTCAGCCAAGGCAGTGAGGCATTTTGAAGAGTTTATGACAAGGTTTGGCTTCTTTATTTGGCACTGCTGGTTTTTAAGGATATGACTGCTTATCCGTTCGACTGAGCTAACGGCCGAAGCCTTAAGCAGCCAGCAAAGTGCTGTGAGAGAGATTCTAGCTTACTAAGGATAGGATTAAATCTACCCTACTCTCCCGGAAGCCGATAGGGCTAAGCTCTCAACATTAATGCGAAACGTTTTGGAAAATGAGCGTCAAACCAAATCAATCCGTCTTCAAAAGCGGCACGGTTAGGGTCGCGCAGTGAATAAATCCTAGATCTGAGACCATGGAATCGCAATTAATCCAGTGAATCTTTGCTTCCGGCCACGCAGTTCGGTAGACGCTCTCGACCTCCCGTTCCCACTCTTTTAACGACGTGCTTTCGTCAGCATCTGATGATGTGAATTGAGGTACCAAAAACGCCTGTCGGCCGTCTTTGGCGTGTAGAAATACGCTGTTGATATAGGATCGGTAACGAGTCGCCGGTTCCGAATAACGATCGATAAAAGCGTCGAGAGGCAATTGACCGTAGTACCGTAAAACCCCATCCAGCGATTCGGGGGTACTGAGACCCGCTTTGGGCAATTCCTTCCGAATCGTCGTTAATACTGTTTTCTCAAGATCCACCAGCTGGAGATCCGTGAGCCGGTTGATCTTTTCCGTAGAGACAATTCCCTTTTCCAAGGCCACCGCCTTGACAAAAGACTGTTTGGCTTGGTTTACAATTTCCTCTCTGCCTTTGAATAGGATGGGAGGCATCGGCATTTTGAGAAACTTGTGCTCAGGAAAATGCTTGCGCAGGTAGCGTTCATTTTTGTCGATAACCGAACGAGCCCCACGGCTCAATTCAGCATGATAAGGATTGATAGCTTTTTCCGCCGATTCCTTGAAATCGGGTAGCAAGATGGTTTCTTGGTCCAAAAACTTCACGATCATATCGAGGTGGGGGACCGTTCTACCAGGTAGAGCTTCCAGAATATGCATCTGCTTTGCTCCAAAATACTGACGAAATACGCCTTCTAGCTCGGATCGGTTGCCGCCGTTGCGAACTAATGTTTGCCTAGAAACGAAAATGTTACCGCAACCATCGGTGATGAAGTCGCCCCCATCCATAGATACCGGGGGCCGTACGATATCGACGGGAATCTCGTATTCAAATTGAAGGAGAGCAGCGACTTCCGCTGGCATGGCGTCCCCGTGGAGGTTGAAAAAATCCCGTAATGGATCGAGCGGCTCGTCTAATTGCAGGACCTCTTCTTCTAGCGACTTCATTGAGTCGCGATAGACCATATCGATAGTGACCAACTGGCTTTCTCTACCAAATCCAAAAACCGGCCCAAAGTCACGTGCCCATCGTAATAGCGAACGGGAATCGATAAAATGGGTTTTTTTCATAATCTCTTCCACCCGCGGGTGATGATGGATAAGCGAAAGAAAGTGGGCGTATTCCTTGTGCTTTTGCTGCTCACAGAAAACATAAATATCCAAATAAGGCTGAGCAGCGTCCAGCACGCTGACGAAATTCCGGGCAATATCCAGATCCTCCATCGCTTCCGGAAAGGAAATACTGAGAATCAAGGCCTGCTGCGGCTCCCACTCATTCGCCAAACGGGAGAGCTCAACCGGAGGCGTGATCTGGAAAAACGTGTCCCTGATCGGAGCGGCATACGGGCACTGCACTGCCACTACCAGCGATAGTAAAAGAAACCGTAACGGCCAAGCTTTCCTAGTTGGTAGAAGCGATTCTTCCGTACTCATAAGATAATCCATTCAAAGGATGGACCGATGGGCCAGACACGAAAAAAGAAACATTGAAGTTCCGATTTTAACATAACCCGAACGATTGCAAGCGAGATCGGGCTTCAAATTTTACCGACGATCGTCCGCAGGAGATCTTTGAGCCTACGGATTCAGGGAAATTAGGGAGAGGAGGATAAGATTTGTACGAATACCATCAAGCCAATCGTAGGAGCGATTTTCGAAAGTCCTCCCTTGCGTTCGCGAAGGATGGAACACCGCGAAAAAAAACTCAAGGATCGCCCCGACGTATCGAGGCTTCTACGTTTTAGGTTTTACAAAAAAGACCCTCGTCGTTAAACGAGGGTCTCGAAAGTTATGTCTGACTTATCCGACTAGAAGCGAAAGGTGTTCGTCAGGAACCACTGTTGCTCAACTGGGATACGAACAAAAGTGACAGATCCGTCCGGATTGAACTCAATCGGAATGTCCTCGTCACCGTTCTTGCGGTAGACGTTACGACCATTCAACTGGATGATCCAGTCCGCCTTACCGTTCATGATAGGACGGCTGTAGCGGGCGAAAACGTCACCATTGATATCATCAGGACCAAACCAAGGGCTGGTAATGTCAGGAAGGACATTACCCGACTCATCGAGTAGGTTCGGGTAACCACCGGCCACCTTATCTTGGTACCGCAAGCTTCCACCAACTTGAATACCTTTAAGGGGACCGTCTAGGAAGTCGTAGCGACCCGTCATATTGACTCGCCACTCCCGTTGTTCGGGCAATTGAGTGCCATCAAGGGACTTGGCAAGGATAATTCGGTTCAGTGCGTTGTTCTGGAATCGCTGACCGATCTGGTCAGACTCACGCTGGAACGGAGAACCACGCAACTCCCAGAGACTGTAGCCGAACGGTCCTATAGGACGCTTCAGTCTTTCAGCCTGCTCGAAAGCGAGGTCATACGCAACCGGAGCCGTGTTGGAAGTAACTGTCGTTTGCTGGGCCACATTGAGTGACAGCGTGAAGTTCTTGGTCACTTGTCCTACAAGGTCGACTTCCTTACCCTTCGAAACGAAATCGCGGGTTGAGTTTAGACCTGGTTGCGGATCAGACAAATCCACTCGCTCGCCGCTTTCAAGGGTCTCTACACGGTGGTTTCTGAGAGCTTGGAGCTCGGGAACCACGGCATCTTGAATCGCTTTATAGTAATCCTCGTACGATGCTGCTCCGATAAGGTCTGCACCCGTACCGCTGAGACGCTGGCGATTGTCCGGAACGGTGTCTGGCTTTTTGGCCGCGTCACTCGTAGAGGGATCACCTGCCGTGTAACTACCGGGGTTCGCGAAAAAGTCCGCGTAGTTCCCAGTTACATTCGGATCAGGCGAGTAGCCGTCTGGAAACAGGTTGGTAGACGGGTCGTTCTCCGCCGATGTGATACGGTCGAGGTAGAAGCCAATACGTCCACCGATATTGCTCAGACCTCCGTTGAGGTTCGTACGGTCGTTGTTCAGGGCAGTCTCAAACTCGTTGTAACGTACCGAAAGGCGGCCTTCCAGGAACGTCATCTGTATACCCTTCTCTTCCGTGACTCCTAGTGGAGGAGGCAACGGCTGGTTGAGTAGGTTAACCGATACACCTGCGGGCTGGAAACTATCTGCCTCGTAGTAGTGAGCCTGTAAGTCCATTCCAAAGGGAAGCTCAAAGAGATACTCCTCTGGGAATTTTACGACCAAGCTCTTCGTACTCGTATCCCCCGAATTGATACTGTCAGGTACGTCCGGGAAATAAAGCAGGTCCGCATTATACGTTCCGTCTACCTCGTTGATACCAGGCAAGTCTAAACGAAGTGCTCCATCCCGTCCTGCCGCACCGTAGCCGCCGGGATTCGGTGCAAGGTACGCATCCTGCGTGTCCGAACGCTCAGCGTACAAAGCGACGATGTTTCCGCCAAGGAAGGTGCTCTGCAAGCTCCAAGCCTCAGACTCCAGCCGACTTTTGTTGTAGGTGGCTGGGCCCTCATTCTCGATGATGCGCCAGATTGCCTGCTTGTCCGTCTTCGCTTGGTTGTCGAAATACCAGATGCCGTACTCGTCCCCAATCTTTGGAAACGGAGTTTGGAGAACACCGGTGATGCGAACCTCCTCGGGGCTCGCAAAGCTACGAACGTCCGGCCCCATGTAAACCTGTGTCTTGACGATACGACGGAAATTGTCGCTCAGACCGTTGGAAATGTAAGCACTACCAGGCCAATCGCTGTTGTCAGCCCACCAAGATCCGCGGACCTGCCGGGCCAGGTTGACATTTTCGCGTTCCTCATAGAGCCCTGTGAACGTGTGCTTGCCCAGAAACTTGGCCCAGCTGTCATTTTGCATAATGTTCTGGAAGTCCACCGTCGCGAAAGTAGTCGCACGGAACGTGTCCTGCTCGTTGACCCTAGTTTTCGAGAAATTGTCGTTCCAGCGGACAACCGGACGGCCCAAGTTCTCGTTGAACAAACGGTCGGGAACCCCGTCGAAGTCAGAATCACCTGGCGAGAGGTTCTCGCTGAGGTCAATCTTGATCGCTTTGCGGTCGCCTTGGTCGAAGGGTGTGAACTCGAACTGGTCACGGGTCTGAGTGTCGAACGCCAACTCGATACCCGCGCTGCCGTTGAAGAGCTCCTGCACCAAGAACACCTGGTTCATGTCGAAATCGGTCACAATCTCGTTCGTTGTTCCCATGAACATTAAGTTGTGGTAATCGAAAACGTTCCGGTCTCTAAGGGACTTGGAAGTAAAGCCAGTTCCGCCGGTAGCTGCTTTGCTCCACTGAACATCCTGCGTAGCGAAGCCTCTCGGACGCCAGCGACCCATGATGCCCTGTATGCCGAAGCCGCCCAATGCTCCGCTCAATTCGGGATCGTTGTCCCAACCGGGGACCTGATCCATTGGCGAATTGAAATTGATGGCTGGGAAGAGGAAGTAAGGTGTCGAGCTAACTTGATTATCTCGTCCTCCCTGATTGGTACCTCCCAGGGGATTGCCGCGCTTAAAGCGATCAATCGTCGTACGGGGAACAAACTGGCCTTCCAAGGCAATGAACTCATCTCGAGTGCCATCCCACGCGGCTGGAATGGTCTCGATGCCGGAGTCTAGGAGAGCCCTTACATTGGCCTGCGATAAGGCCCCGTTATCGATGTCATCTAAGTCCGTTCCAGGAACACTCAGGATAGCATTAATCTCCTCCTGAGTTCCCAAGCCGTTCCACCAAGAAGAGAAGTCGTCATTCGGAGGAACCACATCGGGCGGGTTCGAATCTATCTTGCCATGTTCGTAGCTACCGCGAACCGACGTGCGGCCCAGCCAGTTTGAATTCTCGTTCTTAAAAAGCGTTGCTTCCCAGGCCACGTATAGCCGGGTGTCATCTGTAAAGGCAGGTCTCTGTTTGTACTTCTGCTCCTCACGCAAGCCTGCTATACGGACCGCTAGCCGATCGTCCACCAAGGTGCGGGCAATGTCGAAGGTACCTCGCATCGAACCGCGATGGTCGAAGCGGAAAGCCACTTCTGTGCTGTCCTGTCCGATGTAAGCTCGCTTTAAGCCGTTGTTGATCACGCCACCAGGAGATCCCAATCCAAAAAGAATCGAATTGGGTCCACGGTTGACCGTTACGCGAGACGTGTTGTAGGCGTCGAACGGAATGTCCGTCTGGAAGTAGTCGCGGGTCAGGTTAGCACTCACCAAACCGCGGACACGCTGTCCACGCTGTGGATTTACGCGGGACTCGACTGTACCGTTGTCGCCTGGAGTGTCAGTATTGGAGAAGTTACCAAGAACCCCGCCGACTTCCATGTTCCCCACGAACTGGAGCAACGACTCACCATCCGTCGCACCAGTGTCCTGCATGAACTCTTCGGTGATGACCGCGATGGACGCACCCAAGTCGCCGATGTTGGACCGGACGCGCGAACCCGCTAGGGTTGTTGTGGCACGATAGCCTACGTCCTCAGCAGCATCAACCGCGAATGGGGACAACTCGATAACCTCATTATCGTCTTGGGCTTGCAGAAACAAGCCCGTTGTTAAAAAGCCAACTAAAGCCAGCCTAGTCATATTCATTTTCATCATATTGGTAGTTATTCGTTTATCTGGTTGAGCCCCCTTTAAAAACACGGACCGAAACAGCAAATCCGGTCATACAATGACCCGGTGAAGCTGCTCCCGTAGTTTACAGGGTAAGTTATTATTGGTTAGTTTGTATAGAATACAGGGGTGGTAGATTTAGAAAACCGAAAACAGGAGCTCGTAAAAGCTTCCAAACGGTTTGAAGAGCTTTTAAAAATTTCGTTCTGGTAAACCAAAAGCCATTATTGCTTAGGGGGTTACCCGAACTTTATTAGCCAAGCTTAGCACGGAGTTAGGATAAGAAAACGGTCGATATAGAGCATTGATGAACCCGATCGAACTATCTGACACTCCTTACGTCAAGCCAAAGTTATTGCCAGAAATTCGCCTAAACTGTGTTTTCCTTTCAAAATGTGTCCGGCATGTCTAGATCCAGTTACTAAAAGAGAGTAGCTTAGCCCCAAACACCATTGACGCAGCATTTCAAAAGTCTGACTGAGTCGAATCCGTTCTTACCTCAAAGCGTCCATTCGCGTTTACTGCGCAATTTCGGATCGCCGATCAGGACGACGCTCCTGTCAACGGACTCATTTACGGGGCCAACTCGATGGCACTGTCGTCTTCTTGATACAGAACGAATTGACCCGAAGATAAAAGGGTAGCGAGTCCCAGCCTGGTTATATTAATTTTCATCGTAGTGGTGTTTTCTAGCTTGGTTTTGTCGCAACGCGTTTAACTAATAAAACTCGAAGTGTTTCTTTCAAGAAATGGGACGATGATAGTCGCTATGAATTATTGACAAAAAAGAATGTATCCCTTTCCCATTTTAAAAATCATTGGATCGATTCCACCAATACCTGTAAGTGGATAATTGACTATTGAACAGATCACCCAAAACCTAGGCGATCATGACGCTATCTTCTTCTCTGAGATGAAATCCGCTCTCGACCTGCTAAACATCTTCGACTGCATCGGATTCAATATCCTTGAGGAAGTGAAAGTGATCAGTGCGGACGGCACATCGGAAGAACCAAAGAACATGGTGCAAGCCAGCACGCGATAGGAAGAAATGCGAGTAAATCGCGACGATCTCCGCCGTTTAATTACTGCTCCTTTGCACGGAAATGCCACCGCAACGAAGACGGAATAAAAGAAAAAGATCATTGGGCTTACGCAAATTGTCCTACGGGAGTCGGTCTGGGACTTCCTCTACATGATACTCATGCTTCCTCTTCAACCGCGAACACCACCTTGGAATCTTGTGGACGCCCGGTTCGACCTAGTTAATCCTCGGATACTCTAACTAAATATGAATCCAATCTTTGCCCTACTCACCCGATTTCTATTATTAACCGTTGGCTTAGCCGCTTCGGCTGTCGATCGCCCCAACATCCTTTGGATTACGAGCGAAGACAATAGCCCGGATTACCTCGGGTGCTACGGCGACCCCCATGGGAAGACACCCACCATTGATAGTCTGGCGGCCAACGGCATTTTATACAAGCACGCCTACGCTAACGGAGCCGTTTGCGGTCCTGCTCGCACGGTACTCATCACGGGAATGTATCCACCCACCTTCGGCGGGGAGCACATGCGTAGCCAAGCATCGCTTCCCTCGCATGTGAAGATCTATCCGCAATATCTGAAAGACGCGGGATACTATGTCACCAACAACAGCAAGAAGGACTACAACATAGACCAAAATACGCCAGGATGGGACGAAAGCAGCCGCAATGCCCACTGGAAAAACCGACCGAAAGGGAAGCCCTTTTTTGCCATTTTCAATAGTGGCCTGACACACGAGAGCTCGCTCCATCCATCTCGTCATACGGTGAAACCCGGAATCCCGCTAAACCAAGTTCGTGTCCCCGCCTACCTTCCGGATACGAAAACGGTACGCGATCGGATCGCTTCGTATTACACGCGGATTCAGGAGATGGATAGTTTCGTCGCTAAGCACCTTAGAGATCTGGAGGATGCCGGTCTTGCGGAAGATACCATCGTTTTCTACTATTCAGACCATGGCGGTATCATGCCTCGCAGCAAACGCTTCGTTTACGACAGTGGCACGCACGTACCCCTCGTCGTACGGTTCCCCAAAAAATGGGCCCACCTTTCGCCTCATAAACCCGGCACCCAAACCGATGAACGGGTAGGGTTTGTCGACTTCGCTCCTACCATACTCAGCCTGATAGGAGCAGACATTCCCGTTCACATGCAGGGCCGGGCGTTTCTCGGGGAAAAAACGTCCCCAGCACCTAAATACGCCCACACATTTCGAGCCCGAGCCGACGAGAGAATCGATTTCAAACGCGGCGTGACCGATGGCCGCTATAACTACATCCGCAACTACCTCGCCTACCTTCCAACTGGACAGCACGTCAACTACCTCTGGGACAACCCTGCCACCGGAGAATGGGAAGCATTATTCAAACAGGGTAAAACAAACGCCGCCCAAAGCGCGTTCTTTCTGCCGGCTCCAATCGAGGAGCTTTTCGACCTCGAAGCCGACCCCGACGAAGTCAACAACCTTGCCAATGACCCCAATTATCGCGAAGTCCTGCTACGCATGCGAGAAGCCAACCGAGACCATCTTCTCAAAACTCGCGATACGGGATTTATCCCCGAAGCACTGCTTGTTGAATGGAGTCGAGGCTCTGGGAAGACACCCTATGACATCGCTCGAGACGATCTACAATATCCACTCGCGGAGATCATGGACGCCGCCGACGCCCTGCTCGATCGGGGAGACAAAGTGCTTCCAAAATTGACCCGTTTGCTCCGGAACAAGAATCCAATTATCCAATACTGGGCCTTAATAAACTGCATGGTATTGAAAACTGAAGACGAGAAAGCAACCCGGCGCATAAAAGCGTTGACTCGGAGCCCGATCGCCTCCGTCCGCATCGCTGCTTCCGAGCATTTGGCTCGAATCGGGAAAAAAGATCCTCGTCCAGTTCTGAACGAAGTCTTGCTGAACAATTCCAACGTCATGGCTCGCCTTCAGGCCATCAACGCCCTCGACCACGTAAGCGAAGCCTATCCCTACGATCAAAGTGTATTCAGAGAGTCATCTGCTATCTGGCCTTCGGAAGCTGATGAATTGACCGCAGTCGATTGGATGGGCCGCTACAAAGCCTACGACGTCCGGGTGATGGAGTTCCTAGAATCGAAATAGAGGGTTTGGGCAGAGGGCGATCTCCGATAGCCCGCTACCAGATTCGACATCGAACCAAGCTCCAACGGATATACCCAAAGATAATAATGGTTCGAAAGTAGGGCTCGACGGGGGCGCGAACCGCGTTGTCCTGATCTTCTTACACAACAAACTGGGAGAGTGCTTGTGGCATTCGGCTTTCCAACGGACTGAGAACAGTCTCGCCCTATCATTCAAGCGGAATTAAAGGCTCCCTATGTCAAAATATCGTCCACAACCCTAGCCTCTTCAACGCCTGTTAGGCGCTGGTTGAGACCTCTGAACTTGTAGGTGAAACGCTCGTGATCGATTCCCATGCATTTCAAAATTGTCGCATTGAGGTCGCGAATGTGCACTCCATCCTCCACGACGTTGTAGGCCCAGTCATCCGTCAATCCGTATTCAAACCCTCCTTTCACACCTCCGCCCGCCATCCAAATGGAAAAACAGCGCCCATGGTGGTCCCGGCCTGCACTCGCATCGCCCAGCTTTCCTTGACTGTAGGCAGTACGGCCAAACTCGCCTCCCCAAACGACTAAGGTTTCATCTAGTAGCCCCCGCTGCTTGAGGTCCTTTATCAAAGCCGCCGATGGCTGGTCCACGTCGCGGCACTGTTTGGGTAATTGTGTCGTCAGTTTCTTGTGCTGATCCCAGCCCCGGTGAAACAGCTGCACAAACCGCACTCCTTTTTCCGCCATACGACGCGCCAGAAGACAGTTAGCCGCAAAGCTTCCGGGTCTGCGCGATTCCTCACCAAAAAGCTCGAACGTAGACTCGGGTTCATCGCTCAAATCCATCAAATCTGGAACCGACGTCTGCATGCGGTAAGCCATCTCATAGGCGTCGATGCGGGCGTGAATTTCCGGATCTCCCACCTGCCTAGCGTAGGCTCGGTTCAGTGTTTCTAAACGATCCAACGCCTTTCGCCGCTGCCCGCGATCCACTCCCGGAGGGTTTTGCAGAAAATAAACCGGGTCCGTACCAGACCCCAGCTTCACGCCTTGGAAACTAGATGGCAGATAACCGTTCCCCCACAAACGGGAAAAAAGCGGCTGACCGGGGTTTTTGCCCGACCCTTGCGATAACAATACCATATACGCCGGGAGCTCCTGATTATCACTGCCCAACCCGTAACTGAGCCAAGACCCCAAACTCGCATGACCCATTTGTTGCGAACCCGTATTGATGTAGGTCACCGCAGGATCATGGTTGATCGCCTCCGTATTCATTCCCCGGATAATGGTTATATCATCCGCCACTTTCTGGGTGTAAGGAAGAAGATCGCTGATCCAAGCTCCATTTTTGCCGCACCGTTTGAAATCCCAATGGGGCGCAACAAACGGATAACTCGACTGATTCTTAGTCATACCTGTTACTCGCTGGTTTCCGCGCACTGAGTCGGGAAGCTCAACCCCATGCAGATCCCGCATGCTCGGCTTGTAATCGAATAGATCGATGTGAGAAGGTCCACCCGACTGAAACAGGTAAATCACTCGCTTCGCCTTCGGGGCAAAGTGTGGCAAATTCCTCAGCAATGACGAACCACCCGGCTCCGACTGATCCAGTTCCCTACCTCCCAGAAGCCGTGGCATCATCAGACACCCCAACGCCATACCACCCAGCCCTTTTCCCATTCGGCCAAAGAGCGAACGTCGTGTTAGCTTACGATGAAAGTCGATTAAAGGGTCCATGTTGTTCGCGAGCTAATGATTACAGTTGCCAAATGTCGATCGATTCGAGATTATAGTCCATCTTTGTCATCCCTTTGTCACGGCCTCGCTTAGATTGAAAATCAGATTGGCGATCACGGAAAAGGCCGCGTGATCGGCTACATCTACGCTACCGTTTCGCGTCGCTTCTCCGACTCCAAGAACGGCCAGGGCCGCTTCCTCGTTTCGCTCGAAATAAACCCGCTGCTCTCTTAGAGCTTTTACCAATTCCTCCAGTTCATCATTGCGCGGCAACCGACTTGTTACGGTTTCGAAAGCCAGGGAAACGCGATCCCTATCCGCGGCGTCAACCAGCTCTTGCAATATTCGCTCTGCGAATACGCGCCCTGCTTCCACAAATTGCGGATCGTTTAACAGAGTCAGTGCTTGTAGAGGCGTATTTGTCGTCTCACGTTGCATGACGCAAAGCTCCCGATTCGGGGCATCAAACGCCATCATTGATGGTGGAGGACTGGTTCGTTTCCACAAGGTGTAGAGGCTTCTTCGGTACAAATTAAGACCCTGGTCTTGGACAAATACCTGAGTTAAATCTTTGACAGAACCGTAATGGCTGATTTCGCGCCATATCCCTCTAGGCTGGTACGGCTTCACGCTCGACCCTCCAATCCAATCATTGAGAAGCCCACTAGCCTTTAGTGCGGTGTCGCGAATAAATTCACCATGTAGTCGAAAACGGGGCCCTCTCGACAACAAGCGATTATCAGGATCAATGGAACTCTGCTTCTCAATAACATCTGATCGCTGTCGATACGTTTGCGACATTACAATCTGCTTAACGAGGGCCTTTACACTCCAGCCGTTTTCAATGAAGTCAACTGCAAGGTAATCGAGCAACTCTGGATGGCTCGGCCATTCTCCCTGAGCCCCAAAGTCAGCAGAGGTGGAAACGAACCCATTGCCGAAAAAGAGTTGCCAAATCCGATTTACTGCTACTCGGCTCGTCAGGGGATGACTAGGATCGGTAAACCAATCGGCGAGTGCGCGACGATCGCCGGGAGCGGCTTCAGGTAGAGGAGGAAGAAAAGCAGGTACACCCGGCTCGACTTCTCGACCCGGCTGATCATAACTGCCACGGTTCAAAACATACGTTTTTCTGGGGTTCTTAGCCGTATCCATTACTTGGACAGGATACGCTTCGGTCATCTCACTGAGACGTCTACGATAGTTGGCAATATCGGTATTCAAACTCTCTAGCTCAGGATCATGTAGTTCGTGGTAATTTGCGATCTTCGCGATCTCACTTTGGGTTCGCTCCTTGGAAGGTTTGTTCAATATACGCTGAATTGGGAGAGGGATATTCGTTCCATCGTCCTTGCCCGTCATCGCCATCATTTTAAAATGCCCCGCATTGGCGATCTGCTGAAAGTTTACCATAATGGAGAAATAAGGAGCCTCTCTTGGGTCTACCGGCTTTTCAAACGTGAGGGTTAAATGCTGCGACTTCCTGACTTTTCCTAGAGGCGACCACGCCGTGGACCATCGGGGGTCCAGTACTGCCCGGGCCGGATAGTCATCGTGGGAATAGCTCGCGGTCGCATCCTTGAGAGCAACCTCACTATTCAGGTCAAAGTCGGCAACGGGAACCTTCCCTGCCGAGACGGAAACGGCAGAAATTCCAAACGCTCCATATTCGTCTTCTTTGCCATATCCCAAGGAGCCTTCGTTTACCTCAGGGTGCGGCAAGATTTCGATGCGAAGGCCCGTTATGGGAGAATCCGGAACTTCCTCCAAGGAGCAAGCAAAGGAATAAAACGTCCCTCTTGGTGCGATCGACTGCTGCTTTAGGAACACCGTCCTGTTCTCTTGAAACTCCACCATCGAAGGAGGAATATTTGGGTTATTCACCATTAAAGGCTTAAATTCATAGAATGCCAGATCCTGACCGAGTTGCTCCAAGCTCTCTCGCTCCCTTGATTCCCAATCGCTCTGCAGTCTCGACGCTCGCTTCCGTCTTTCCAATTTAAGAAATTCAATCGTATCTCGTATCGTACTGACATCTTTGTGATGCATAGGTGATTTCGCATGAATAAGCGGTTCTGCATTCTTGCCACCCGCACCATCAATCCCCTTATCACTGAGTCTATTGAAGTAAGCGAACATGCGGTAAAAGTCTTCCTGCGAGATCGGATCGTACTTGTGATCGTGGCACTGAGCGCAGGCCATCGTCAGCCCAAGGAACGCTTCCGAGGTCGTCTTCACTCGGTCCACCGCGTAGTTAGTCAAATTCTCCAATCCTATAGTTCCACCCTCGGCAGTTATCATGTGGTTGCGGTTGAACCCAGTCGCCACGATCTGCGCTTCCGTCGCATCCGGAAGCAAGTCTCCCGCTAGCTGTTCGCGCAAAAAGACATCATAAGGCTTATCCTCATTGTAGGCCTGAATCACCCAGTCCCGCCAAACCCACATGGTGCGTGCGCCATCCCGAGAATAGCCATTAGTATCCGCATATCGGGCCTGATCGAGCCAGGCGAGCGCCATCCGCTCACCATAGTGGGGCGAATCGAGGAATCGATCTACCAGAAGCTCATAAGCATCGTTGCGGTCATCATCAAGAAACTGATACAACTCTTCCAGACTAGGGGGCAAGCCCAACAAATCATACGATAAACGGCGAATCAGCGTCCGCTTGTCCGCTGGCTCGCTCGGAGAGAGTCCTTCCGATTTCAGTTGAGCCAGGACAAATCGATCAATTGCGGATCGATCCCACCCTGCTCTATCTGCGACCGGCGGCGGCGCCTTTCGAGGGGTCTCAAACGCCCAATGCTTTTGATACTTGGCACCCGACTCGATCCACCTTTTGATCGTTCCTTTTTGCGTGTCGCTCAGCGTGAAATGCGAATCCGGGGGCGGCATCATAAGATTGGGGTCGTCGCTCACAATCCGCCTCCACGCTTCGCTTTTCTCGGGGGAACCCGCAACCAAAGCAAACACACCCCCATCGCGTTCAGAGAAAGCACTTTCAGGCAAATCAAACCGCAGCTCCGCTTCGCGCGAGTGCTCATCAGGCCCGTGGCAATTGAAACAAGTTTCCGAAAACAGGGGCCGAATATCGCGATTGAATTGAACCTCTCTCTGAGCAAATTCCAACGTCCCTGGACTATCCTCGCGTTGAAGCAAGACGATCGTGCCTGAAACCAGGACGAGCATTAGAAACAATCTAGCTAGCTTACTTCTCATCGGATATCAAAAACAAAGCCGTTTACCGACTTTACAGGCAAGTCAATTGGACCGCAAAGAGCCGATTACCCCCATTGAATATTGACCCTCAACCAAGCTATTATAAAAAAGTCCCTCTTTAAGTCTCATTGATAGTCTAGATTGACCCCAAATATGAACCGCCAACTTAATTGCTACGTACTTTGCCTCACTTTAATACTTGGAATCATTCCATCAAGCGCCAAGGTCTCAACCCCGTCAATTTTCGGCGATCATATGGTTCTCCAGCGCAACCACGATAATCCGGTTTGGGGCTGGGCAGAAGCGGGCGAGAAGGTAACCATCGCGATCGGCGGCCAAGCACACACGACTAAAGCGGATCGAGATGGCAACTGGAAAGTGACCCTCAAGCCAATTCCTGCTGGCGGGCCGCACCGCTTGACGATCAAGGGCAAAAACACGATCACATACGATGATGTGCTGGTAGGGGAGGTCTGGATATGCTCAGGGCAGTCCAATATGGCTTGGCCGGTGCAGAATTCATATGACGGAGACTTAGTAGCCCTAACCGCAAACCACTCCGAAATTCGACTGATTTCCGTTCCGCAAGTGGGAACTCAAGAACCGCAGAAGGACTTTGATGGCGAGTGGGCCCACGCTGCTCCCGATACCGTAAAGGACTTTTCCGCTGTCGGCTACCGCTTCGGCCTACAATTGCATCAAGCATTGGGGGTCCCAGTTGGACTTATCGACAATGCTTGGGGAGGCTCCACCGCCGAAGCCTGGATACGACGCGATGTCCTTCGCAAAGACAAACGCTACTCTGAATTGCTTGGCAGATGGAAGGAAACGGAAGCCAATTACGATCACGCAAAGGCGGTCGCGGACTACGAGGTGGAAATCACCGAATGGGAGAAAGGGGGAAGCCAAGGCACTAGGCCGAGAGCCCCACGCAATCCCATCGTAGGTCAGCATCGTCCCGCCAATATCTACAACGGCGTTTTGAAACCGACCATTGGATACGGAATCAAAGGGGCAATCTGGTATCAGGGCGAAGCCAACGCAGGCCGAGCCTACCAGTATCGCCATCTTTTTCCGCTTATGATTCAACATTGGCGGGACGAATGGGGCCAAGGCGATTTTCCCTTCTACTATGTACAACTCGCCGATTTTAGAGAACGGGTTTCGGAGCCTCAAGAGGCGGACTGGCCGGAGCTGAGGGAAGCCCAAACCATGACGATGGACAAGCTCCGCCACACAGGTCAAGCGGTCATCATCGACGTCGGCGAAGGTCGCGACATTCACCCGCGCGACAAACACACCGTCGCCAATCGACTAGCCAGGTGGGCACTAGCCCGAGACTATGGAATAGACGTCGCCCACCAAAGCCCACGGTACAGATCGATGCAAATTAACGGCTCGAAAATCTCAGTCGATCTCGACCATGTTGGTGCCCGTGGCCTTTACACTTTCGACACCCGTGCGCCGGTTGGCTTTTCCATCGCTGGAAAAGACCAGAAGTTTTTTTGGGCCTCCGCCCGGATTTTGGATGAGGATACGATAGAAGTTTGGAGCGAGTCGGTAGAAAATCCAGTTGCGGTACGTTATGCCTGGGCCAACAACCCCGACTGTAACGTGTATAGTCGGGAAGGTCTCCCAGCAACCCCGTTCCGCACCGATGACTGGCCCGGTGTAACAACTAACGTCCATAGATAGAACACCTAGATCGCCCGCTACCTTTGGAGTACTAGCCGATTCGTTCTTCCTAATTCGTGTGATTAAATCGAACGGAAAGAACGACTAAGGATTTTACCATCGTCGTTTACTTCTATACAAATTTTACAACGCTGCCCAAAGATCGATACCATTTCAATAAGTCAAAAAAACCATTATTCGCAACAATTAGCCCATTGCTCGCCCTCTTTCATTACAGCCACAGCTTGAGGCCAGTCTGGTGACAGAAAATACAAAGGTGGAGACGTGCAAGCGGAGATCTGGAAGCAAGTAAACTTTCGGCCGGCACCGATTCTTGCTTTGCAAGAGAGTGTCGAAAGCATCCAGCTAGCCCCCGGATTTTGACTGGAGCTCTTCACTTCGGAACCAATCGAGAATGACCAAGTAACGATCGCCTGGGATAAGGACGATCGGCTCTACGCCTTGGAGATGCGAGACTACATACTGGATGTCCACAGGAATGAGGAGGAGAAGCCCATTGGACGTAAGGTGGTTTTTTCATATGAGAATGATAAGGTCTTAGTGGACACATCCACCGTTGCTAATGATTGTCTCGTTGTACCTCTGGCCATCACTATTATCAAAGGCGACTTGCTTGTCGCCAAGCCCCTACCATCCGGTTCGTTTGGCAGGGAGCGATGACAACTAATTCGACATTTCTCAGATTCGCTCTGAAAAGAATGTGAGAAGCGATACCGAAGAAAACGCGCAATTCTTGTCATTGCCTTTTCATGACGAAAAATCTAGCTCAATACGTATCCGGGAAGTGGATCTAATGGGTGGTAGCATAAAGGACAAATTCAAAAAGGTCTGGAAACCAACGAGATTCCGAATCCTCCTGCTGTACTAAAACTGCACATCAAATACTATGGACCCAGCTTGCAGGTTGAAATTCCTGCTCCAGGTTTCAATATAGGCTCTCTGGAGGTCGCCGTGTTCATTTGCGTATTCGAACTGATTTTTCTCACCACCTTTGCTATTCCATTTTTGACCCAAACCGATGTGCCCGGCCTTTTCCTTATTTTCGCCGCCATCTTTGGTTTAATTTTTCCAAGACTGCCCCCGTGGTATTTAATTAGGCTTATTGGAATCTTATTCGTCGAACCCAATCGGTATCCGTCAGCAATGACACGCTCAAAGGAACCAAAGGATAGCCCCTTCGGAAAACGAGAAGCACCTCAGCCAATGAAATCGAGGAGTTTATCATGTGGGAGCAGAAATCTGGAACTCGAGGCAAAAAGGCTGTCGTGATAATCGGAGTATCGCTGGAGATCGAAGCAATATCCGATGCCTATCAATTGTCGTTTTGAGCGGGATTGCCCCAGATGAGCTCGAATACATCTACCCCCTCGAACAAGGAATTCTGGTTCCCTAGGTAGCGAGGCATCCGTGCTTCCCGATTCCAAAGCGACTAAAATCTTGCGCTCAATTGGCGAGACGACAATAAACCACCGACTTGAGCATACAATCAAAACAACCCCAAAACGGTCAGAAATCGCTATCGCTGGGCGTGATATTCTTAACCATTTTCTTAGACCTCGTTGGGTTTAGTATCATCTTTCCCCTTTTTCCGTCTGTTCTCGAATACTATGGGCAAAGCGGACTGCTCAACAGCCTCACTCTATTTCTGGACGAATTTTCTGCTGCCACCGGAGCCGGAGACCGCTTTACCCCGGTTTTATTCGGAGGGATACTGGGTTCGCTCTATGCCTTTCTACAATTTTTCTTTGCCCCGATTTGGGGCAGCCTTTCGGACAAGAAAGGCCGACGCCCTATACTCCTGATTACCACTCTGGGGGTTTTCGCCAGCTATATCCTGTGGGGGTTTGCAGGAACTTTTTTAACATTGGTGATAGCCCGTTTTGTCGGGGGCTGCATGAGCGGCAACGTCTCGGTAGCCACAGCAGCGGTCGCTGACATCACCACCAAAGAAAACCGATCAAAAGGAATGGGGATCGTAGGAGCCGCTTTCGGACTTGGGTTCATTCTGGGACCCGCTTTGGGAGGCTTCTTAAGCCAGTTCAATTTACTTGAGTTACATCCGGAGTGGGCTAGATATGGTATCAATCCCTTCTCCGTCGTCGCATTTGTGGCAGCGGGGCTGGCGTTGCTAAATTTCCTTTGGGTGAGGGCTCGATTTAAGGAATCACTTTCAGACGAAAATCGAGAGAGTTCGGAATCCCGCAACCCGATTGCTCGCCTCACCGATAAGCTTCCTTCCGCTATCAGGAAAACCAATCTAGCCTACTTCGTCTTCATGTTCGCTTTCGCCGGAATGGAATTCACCCTGACCTTCCTCGGAGCGGATCGTTTTGGATTTAGCGCCGCACAAAACGCCGTGATGATGGTTTTCGTAGGCTTCGTTCTCGTTCTGGTCCAAGGTGGCATCGTACGACAACTTGCTCCTAAACTGGGAGAAAAACGCGGTGCGATCGGTGGTCTTCTACTGGTTGCGACCGGGCTCGTCATTCTGGGGATCGCTTCGAGCGTTTCTATTTTGTATGTCGGACTTGCGTTTCTTGCGTTCGGTGTCGGCGTCGCAAGCCCTACGCTAACATCGCTCGTGTCTCTTTTCGCCGACGAATTCGAGCAAGGGCGTGCCCTAGGGACCTTTCGGGCAATCGGATCCCTCGCTCGGGCGATTGGACCGCTACTCGCCAGCTTCGTTTTCTGGTGGTTCGGCTCACTCCAGCTCTACTTGGTGGGGGCCATAATCACCGTCGTGGCAGCCTTCCTTTGCAGTCGCCTACCCAAGCCTGCTGAGAACTAGCCATGCCGGCGCAGCAGAGCAGCACCCGCTCCATCGTGCCTCGTAATCCAAGGTTTGCTAGCGACCCGCTCGACCAAACTGAAACTCCGACCCATTTCCGAATCGAGAAAACGATTAACGACCCCTTCGTTCTCTTCGACATCAAAACTGCAGGTACTGTAGACCAACAGTCCATTCTCACCCACCAGTTCGGAAGCCTTGGTCAACATTCTAAACTGCAAGGCTACCAGATCGGAAATCCTCTCGGTCGAGAGGCGCCATTTCGCATCCGGCTTCTTTTGCAGAACACCAGAATTACTGCATGGGGCATCCAGCAAGACGGCCTCGAACCGCCCTTGCTCTTTATTGTCCAATTCAAAGAGGTCGGCCGCCAAACTCCTAAGCCTTCCAGATCCAGACCGTTTTATGTTGGTATGGAGTCGCTCGAAACGGGGTCCCGGAAGATCAACGCAAACGATTTCCCGAATCGACTCCCTTAATATCCTCTCAAGGTAGAAGCTCTTGCCACCAGGAGCTGCGCACAGATCAAGAATGCGGCCATCGTGAAAGTGCTTCACGATCAGATTGGGCGCCAGTCTCGCTCCTGGGTTCTGAATATAGATAGATCCTGCCTTGAGGGCCTCTGCCAACTCGCTCCAATTCGTATCAGTGCCCTTCCGATAGGGATCCCAATCAGTTGACTGGCCCAGCGCAGCAGCCTTGGCACCCTTTAAAGGAAGAAAGTATATATCAGGCTCTTCTTGATTCCAGCGTGCTAGCTCGGACGCATCCTCGAAGCCGAATTGCTTGATCCAGCGGTCGATTAGCCAAGCCGGGTGGCTATACTGAATCGCCATCGATAAGCAATCGGATGGAACCGTTTCTTTCGATTCTGCAATTCCTTGAGCCACTTTTCTCAGGACCGCGTTAGCGAGTGCCTTTTCGGATCTGCTGAATTTCTTGCCGATCCTGCCCACCGCATAGTCGACGATCTGGGCTGATTTTCCCAAGTTGGCCATGAGCTCATAGCTGGTAACCAAAAACGCCGCCCACATTCCTAGTCGAGGGCGTTTCCTCAGGAAAGCATCTAAGTTTGACTCCAGAAAAGACAAATTTCGGACTACACCAAACAAAAGGAACTGACATCGCCGTCGACTGCCAGGGTCCATATCGGCTGGCAATCGCTCAAGCAAATGAGACAACCGTGCGGGTTTATTGAGAAATCTGCTGGTCAATTCGACCGCACAGCTCCAAGATGAATCGTTCATTTGCTAGGGAGATGTTGTTGAGTGAATAGTCGCTCGTTGACAACTGCATAAAAAGCCGCCTCTCTTAAGCTTTTATTCTCATAACTTCAGATGAACGAAGAAGCCGTATTAGAACTCATTACGCGGAAACCCGAGCTTAAGCCTGCTAAGGCAAAGCTCGAGTCAATGCAGCCCGGACGCTACTGTATCCATCAAAGCTGGGGATTTGGCCAGATCAAGGAATACGATGCTGCCAGCTCAAAGCTGATCATCGATTTCGAGGGGAAAGAAGGTCACCGGATGGATCCTGGCTTCTGCGTCGTCACGATGCAGGTCCTTCCTCCGGAGCATTTGCTAGCCCGCAAGGAGACCGAGCCAGATTTAATCACGGAGATGATTGCAAAACAACAGGCAGACCTCGTTGTGGAGGTCCTCAAGCAATATCCGAATGGAGCCACAAGTGCCACTGAGGTTGAGAGCATCCTTTCTCAAGTTATCGGTGATCCAATCAAATTTAAGAAATGGTGGACCGCCACTAAAAAAATTCTGGCCAAAGATCCTCGCATCGCGGTTCCGCCGCGCAAAACCGGCCTGTACGTTCTGCGGGACGAACCTGTCAGCATCGAGGACGAACTTTTGGAGGAGTACAATGCGACCCAATCCGCCAAACGACGAGTAATCATCGCGGATAAGTTACTCGATGCGGTGACCGAAAATCCGGATATAAAAGAGCATCTTCCCGCCGTTCTTCATGGTTTAGCGACTGCCGTTAAAGAAAGTAACCAGCTCACACCCGCTGAAACGCTGAAGGGGGCTTGGATTCGCAATGATTTGGCTAAAATTCTCGAGGTAGACATTGCCGAGTTTGAACCGGTATTGGTAGATCTCGTCAGTGACATCGAAGGGCTCGATGAAATCCTAGATGACTTGGCGACCAATCTCCATACCCGCGCCTTAGAGCTAATCAAGGAGGCTCATCCCGCGGACTGGAAAGAAATCTCCTTCAATCTGTTGAAGTCCAGCAGCGGGAAACTCACAACTGACTGCGTCAACTTCCTTCTGCTAAACGGCTTCGATCAGGATCTTCTCGAAACATTCGAGCGCTGGCAAACCGAACAGAACCTGAAAGAGCCCGTTCTACTCTGGATCGTGAAAAATCGGAATTCCCGCAAATTCGGAAATCTGGTTCGACCAATGATCAAGCCTCGCCTGCTCAATGCTATTTTCTATGCGATAGACTATGAGGCGCTTCAAATTGTGACTTCCCGACGCATTCCTCTGGCTGATATTCTTAGCGAAGATACGGAGCTCATTCCAGACCTGCTCGCTGAAGCGGATTCGGAAACCGCACGGGATCTCGCCAACAATCTCTTGCTAAACCAAGGTTTTGAGGAATTAACGAAAAAGTCTCTGCTCGCTCGTTTCATCAAGATATTCCCTGCCGTTCAGTCATTGCTGGAAACAGGTGAGGAAACCAAAGCGACCGGGCTCATCGTTTCACGCGAAAGCTACGACAAGGCTGTGGCTGAGTACGACGATCTTGTCACCAAGCAGATTCCTGAAAACAGTAAAGCCATCGGCGTCGCACGCGAACACGGTGACCTGAAAGAAAATTCTGAATACAAGATGGCAAAGCAAGATCAGTCATTGTTGCTTGCACGACGCAACAAGCTTGAGATGGACCTGCAACGAGCAAAAATCACCGACTTTAGCGAGATCGGAACCGAGATGGTAGGCATCGGTAGCATTGTCAATCTCCTCGATGAGACGACCAATAAAGAGATTACTTATACCATCCTAGGAGCTTGGGACAGCGATCCAGAAAAGGAAGTCATTTCCTATAAAACGCCTCTCGGCACTGCTCTGCTCGGCAAATCTCCTGGGGACGAAGTCGAACTACATATCGAGGGAGTCGATAGCTTGCTGAAAATAATATCAATCCAACGTTTCGTTGACCTAGTCGCCAAGTAGTAAATCCACTGCCAAATCATTTTTTCCAAGCCGCGGTCCTACAGAGGGATCGCGGTTTTTCTTGATTGAATTGTTCGGATCGAGTCCGTCCATAGCGTTTTTTCCTTCTTATAATTACATTCTTAATTCTTACTTTCCCCATGAGGATGGCTTGGGATACTCTCAAAATCTTGGCAAAGCCCACACGGCTGCGTATTTTGGGGCTATTGAGTCAGGAAGAGTTATCGGTAGCTGAGCTACAGGAGGCTCTCAACATGTCGCAATCGCGGATTTCATCCCAACTAGCCATTCTGAGACAATCTGAACTCGTCGTAGATCGGCGAGACGGGAAAAAGAATTTCTACTCAATCAAGACGTCGCTTGTGAAATGGGAGGCAGAACTGATTGCTGCTGCCATTAACTCTGTTTCAGGTTCCCCTGCAATCCTCGAAGATAATGAGAATTTGGAAAGAGTAATCCAGAGGCGCCGCAAAATCGCAGAAGAGTACTTTAATTTGATCGCGGGCAGGCTCGGCAAGAACTACTGTCCAGGACGTTCATGGGAAGGCATTGGCCATATGCTTTTGCATCTGGTTCCGAAAGTAGTTGTGGCTGATCTCGGAGCAGGTGAGGGAATGATTTCCCAGCTGATCGCGAGACAGGCCGAACAGGTTTATTGCATCGACAACTCCACCCGGATGGTCGAGGTCGGAAAAGAGCTCGCGGAAAAAAACCAACTGGAGAATCTCCAGTATTTGCTGGGTGACATCGAGGCCGTCCCACTCGACGACGCGTCAGTGGATATTGCCTTACTAAGCCAAGCCCTCCATCACGCCAATCGCCCAGAGAAAGCAATCGAAGAAGCCTATCGAATTACTAAACTGGGCGGCAGAGTTGTGATTCTCGACTTGAAGGAACACACGTTCGAGAAGGCCCGAGAACTATACGCAGACAACTGGTTGGGATTCTCCGAAAAAAAGCTGCATTCTTGGCTTAAAGGTGCCCGCTTTGAGAATGTTGCCGTATCGGTCGTATCCAAAGAAGCGGGCGAGCCTGGCTTCGAGACCCTTCTAGCTACCGGTATCAAAAGATAGCTGTGCTAATTTTTAGATAGTGGTCACAATCTCGTCCTCAATAGAGGGACGCCATTCGCTCTTTATAAAACACCAAAAGATTTCCATAGATAGTTGTGCTATCCGACTCGGAAAATGCCATTTTCGCCAGATCTTTCGCCTCTTTTAGCGTCATGCTTTGCACTACAAACTTCACGTTCGGCAGCAATCCTGGAGCGATGCTTAACGACTCGATTCCCATTCCAATGAGCATGGGAACCAAAACGGGATCTCCCGCCATTTCGCCACAAATAGAAACTTCCCTGTCTCCATCTCGACCTGCTTTGACGACCTGAGCCAAGGTCCGAATAACCGCCGGATGAGTCGGCTCGTACAAGTGGGCGACACGATCGTTTAACCGATCGACCGCTATAAGGTACTGTATCAGATCATTTGATCCTATACTAAAAAATGAAGATCCGGCCACCAAGGTATCGCAAGCGGTAGCGGCGCTCGGAATTTCGATCATCGAACCCGCCGACAGGTTTTCATTAAAAGGAATGCTCTCGCCGCGGAGCTGATCTTTGGCTATTTCAAGATATTCATTAGCCTTTTCCAGTTCAGGTGCGCCACTGATCATCGGATACATAATACGTATATCCCCATGCGCGCTCGCCCTCAAAATAGCCCGCAACTGTGTCGTGAAAAATTCGATATTGTCTAGGCAGTATCGAATCGCTCTGTAACCAAGAAACGGATTCGACTCCCCTATCCTTCCGAGCTCAGGAATTTTGGATATCTTGTCGCCACCTAAATCAAAGGTTCGTATAACGACCGGAAGCCCGTTCATTGTTTCCACCGTATTTTTGTACGCCTCATACTGCTGGTCTTCGGTGGGGAGCACTTTGGAATTCAAAAACAGGTACTCCGTTCGGAAGAGCCCAATTCCATCTGCGCCAATTTCGATCGCCCGCTTTGCTTCGTGCTCAGACTCTATATTGGCCATCAATTGTATCGGATGCCCATCCTTCGTCTGAGAGACGTTTTGGGATAACGCAATCAGCCGCTTTGTTATCGACGCATACTCGTCCTTGATTTTGCCATAACGGTAGAGGGTAGCCTCACTTGGGTTGACCACAACTCTGCCTTCAAAGCCATCCACCAAAACAATGTCATCCGGCTTGATCTGTTCGGACACGTTTCCCAGACCGACAACGGCTGGAATATTCATAGACCGAGCAACAATCACCGTGTGGCTCGTTTTGCCACCCGCATCCGTTGCTAGACCCAGCAGATGACTCTTGTCAATCATAGCTGAATCAGATGGTGCGATATCGTGGGCGACTACGACGTGCTTGTCGCTCATCCGATCCGCATTTTCGAGTGATTGACCCGTTAAGTTGCTGATGAGCCGCCTTAGCACGTCCCGAAGGTCACTGGCACGTTCACGCAGGTACTCATCGTCAATCTGACCAAAAGCCTCTATATAACGATTCCCAACTCTCCAAACACAGGACTCAACATTTTCCACGGAGGACTCCATCTCTCGAATCGTCTCGCCGATTAACGCCTGATCTTCGAGCACTAGCAAATGAGCATCAAAAATTCTCGCCTCATCTTCACCTAGGCTCGCTTGAACTTCATCTCTTATCGCCTGGATCTGCATTCGAGTAGCGAGAAGAGCACTCTCAAAGCGCTCGGTCTCCGATTCTAAACGATCAGATGACAATTTGTATTTGGGAACAGATATCTTTTTCTCTCGCAGTAGCGACACCGGTCCATGAGCGATACCCGGCGATGCAGCAATCCCCGTAAATTCAACTTCTTTTGCTTTATTGCTATCCATCGACTCTCAACGCTTCAAAAGCGACGGAAACTGTACTCCACAAAATAACTTCCCCTTTTCGCTCCGCTCTAAAATGAAAAACCTTCTGTCCCCGTCAACCCTATATCTGAAATGCGAGTCGAGCGGAAAAACGCCCTTTCACCCCAAAATTCGGCTACCAGCTCTCTAATAGAGTCCTCCGTGTTTGGATCACAAAGCGCAAAACAGCAGCTTCCACTACCCGATATCAAGCACGGCGACCCTGTCTTTTCCCGAATGAGTTCCAGCAAAAGCGAGATACTAGGATATTTGTTTCCTACAACTGGATCAAAGCTATTCATTAGAAGATCACCCAACGGGAGATTCCCGCTTTTCCATGCTTCCAGTCGGTTTTCAGTTTCCACTTGGTCAGCATAAGCTCCCAAACCCGCAAGCGACTGGTAGGCCCAGGCTGTAGAGATTCCAAATGACGGTTTAAATAATACGATGGATTGACCAAGCAACGAACGCCTTAAAACCTTGCCCAATCTCTCAATCTCCTCTCCGCGGCCTCTCATAATGAGTGGTTCCGATTTCAGGAAAAGCGGACAATCCGAGCCTAATTCCCCTGCGAGCACCTCCAAAGCAGAGTCATCTTGAATGTCTAGAAGTGCCGCTAGACCCTTTAAAACGGATGCCGCATTGCTGCTGCCCCCTCCGAGTCCCGCTCCAATCGGGATACTTTTCTCGATTCTTATATCGACTCTCGCCTCAAACCCAAAGTTGCACAGAAACCGGTCCGCCGCCCGCCAAGCTATGTTTTGGTCGTCGATGGGCAGATGCGGATCCGTCGATTTAAGGGAAATCCCATCTTTGCCCGCCTCAACCGTCAACGAAACTCGGTCGCCAAAAGCTAAAGGGGCCACTAGACTCGTTAGCCCGTGAAACCCGTCCGCACGCAACCCAGTCACGGCAAGCGACAGGTTAATTTTCGCAGGACTGGAGATCACGATTTCCATGGCACCCTCTTAGCAAGTACTAAACCGTGCTTTTTCGGACCAATAGGGCAAGCTCTCAAACCGATCTCGGTCGTTTGCCTTTGCATGAAACGATAAAAGGACTTCATTATCGTTTTTCGATGACCAAAAATTTTGATCAAACAAGTAACTGCGAACTGATCCTAGCTTTGGATATCGACGATCGGTCCAAGGCGATCGAGCTCGTCAAGAGATCCGGCGAAAGTCTGAATTGGGTAAAGATCGGGCTCCAGATGTTCACGAAGTATGGCCCGGAGTACGTTCGCGAGATTTCAGATCTCGGCAAAAAGGTATTCCTCGACCTCAAGCTTCACGACATTCCCAACACCGTTGCCAAAGCAATCGCCTCCATTTCCGAGCTCCCGATCGATATGCTAACCATTCACACCTGTGGCGGGAGGGAGATGATTGAGTGGGCCGTGAGGTCGCAGCAAGATCACAAACCCGAACTACAGCTTCTCGGAGTTACCGTCCTAACTTCTATGGACGATGAAGCCCTCGCAGGAATCGGGGTCAACCGCTCCGCGGCAGAGCAGGTATCCGCCCTAACCGCCCTTGCAAGTGATGCCGGTTTGAGTGGACTCGTTTGTTCTCCTCATGAAGCTGCCAAGATCAAATCCATACATGGGAATCAATTTACGCTAATAACTCCCGGCATTCGGCCGGTGGGTGCCGACGCAGGCGATCAAAAACGCATTATGACCCCTCGACTTGCCGCGGAACAAGGAGCGGATTTCATCGTCGTGGGACGACCCATCTACCAAGCGGAAGATCCCGAGTCCGTAGTGAAATCGGTTCTCGAAGACCTACATTAGTTCCGCAACTCCTATACGATAAAATGTCTCGAGCTCGTCTATGAATTCACCGTCACCATCCGCTACTGCGATCCTTTTGGCCGGCGGTTCAGGCGCTCGTATGGGGGAAGCGATTCCTGACAAGATGCTTCTCCCTATTTGCGGCAAACCGGTTCTCCGTTATTCAATAGAGGCTTTTGCCAGCTGTGAAACAATAGATTCAATAATCGTAGTCTATCGGGACGACGCACAAAAGACGTCTGCCGAACCATTTATTCCAGTCGATGCATTTCGGCGTGTCGAATGGGTCAAGGGAGGTGAAAGGCGCCAGGACTCAGTCTGGTCAGGGCTATCGAAATTGAGTTCGGATTGCGACGTGGTCCTCATTCATGATGGTGCCCGCCCTTTCATAGATCCTGAAACGATTGATACCGTGGCAAAAGCCTCGAGAGACTCGGGCGCTGCCTGCGTCGCTCGAAAAGTCACCGACACGATCAAACAGGCTAAATCTTCGGAGAGTGGATACACTCTTGAGACATTTAGCCGTTCAAACCTGTGGGCGACGGAAACGCCTCAGGGATTCCAGATGCCGGTCATTATCGAGGGGTATCGAAGTACAATCGAGAGCGGCCGGCACGTTACGGATGACCTGTCTGCAATCGAAGCCACAAATCTCCCGGTCTCGCTGATCGAAATCGACGCTCCCAACCCTAAACTGACGACCCCTCGGGATATCCTCTTGTTCGAATTCCTGTTCAATCAGCGGTGCAAAGGATGAAAAGTCAGGATGCAGCAAAGAGGTGGTGTCGTGGAATAGGGACCGAAATAGGGGCCTTTAAATACCCAATACCCGGAATAAAGCCCATTTACGTAGACAAATATGAAAAATACGCCAATGAACCCACCCACGCTGCGTACTTTGGAGAGGCTACCGACCTGCCCTTTGCAGACGAGTCGCTTGACTATGTAGCATCTTCACACGTTTTGGAGCATACTGCCAACCCCGTGAAGGCTCTATGCGAATGGCATCGCGTTCTGAAGCGAAAGGGCATCGTCTACATGGTCGTCCCAGACAAGCAGTTCACGTTTGACTACCCTCGAAAGACCACGGTCGTCGACCACATGATAGACGACTATCTGAACAACGTGGACGATACCGACCCCACCCATATCGAGGATTTCGTGTATGGGGTCGAATGGTCCGATTTCGCCCCGAGCGACACCCCTGATGAATCCAAGGAAAATCGGGACGAACTCGCTCAATCCTACAGGCTCGCAACCGAGCGAAAAGACAATATCAACATTCACTTTCATGTCTTTACGAAGGACTCACTACTCGACCTAATTAAATCCATTAACCAAGATGAACGCGTACCTTGCCGTTGGACCATCGAGGCAACCGTTACTCGATTTCCCGATGAAATACCGAACGGCATACTCGTCGTGTTGAGAAAAAAAGCACGCAAGTTCAGATTATCACTATTCAAGCAGACAAGGAACAAGCGACTGCATCCCAATTTCCCACTACTTAAATCCGCTCGTGCTTTTACCCAAAGAATTACGAATTCAGTTTAGCTCCATTTACTATCCATTTAATAAGTTCCGTGTCAGAGAAAGAACAGACAGCTCCTATCCGAATTGGCCAAGGTTATGATATCCATCCATTCAAAGAAGGCAGACCTTTGGTTTTGGGCGGCATCTCCTTCGATACTCCTTACGGATTAGACGGTCATTCCGACGCTGACGTCCTTACTCACGCTATTTGTGACGCGTTACTCGGCGCTGCTGGCCTGCCCGATATTGGTCACTATTTTCCAAATACAGACCCCAATTACCGCAATATCGATTCGCAAGAGCTCCTGAAGGAAGTTGCCTCCTCCATTAGTAACGAAGGATACTTTATCGGAAACATCGACGCAACTTTGATCACGGAAAAACCGAAGATCGCTGCGAAAACCGATGCAATGAAGCATCGTCTCGCACGAAGTGCCGGGATCAGCCCCAGTCAAATCGGTATTAAAGCGACCACCAATGAAGGCCTCGGATCAATCGGTCGCGGAGAGGGAGCGGCCGCTTTAGCGACCTCGTTGATCTATATTAAATGACTCGTCCGAGCTGCAGAACTAATCTCATCGAATGGGTGTACACCATTCTCCCTTTCATTCTGTTGGGGGTATTCAGCTTTATGTTTTTCGGCTGTTCTAATTCAGCATACAAAAACGCTGAAATCGCCAACACTCTTAGGATTAGCCATCCTGCCGAACCCAAAGCAATAGATCCACATCAAGCGATCTCCGTCGCAGAGGGTAATATCGCGAGCGCCCTATTCGAAGGACTGGTAACTCAGCCAGCACGAGGTGACACCGAAATACTGCCTGGTGTCGCGAGCAGTTGGACCGTTAACGCAAAAAAATCGAAATTCGTTTTTTCCCTTAACCCCAATGCGGTGTGGTCAGACGGTACCCCAATCGACGCCAACACATTTGTCGAATCGTACAAACGGATACTGACGCCTCGTTTTGCCGCTCAGAACGCCGTTCTCTTCTACGATATTCTCAATGCAGAAGAATTCCACAAAGGAGAAATCACCGATTTCTCGAAAGTCGGTGTCTCCGCGATCTCCAACTACGAACTCGAGATTGAATTAAATAGGTCAGTTCCATACTTCCTCCAAAAGCTTAAACACTTCGCTTGGTTTCCCGTACCCATCCATGAGATACAAGCTAATGGCGGTCTTTACTCAGTTTCAAATAGTTGGGCAAGTAATCCGAACTTGGTTTCGAATGGTCCCTATGTGCTAGCTTCCTGGCAACGAAATTTGAGAATCTCTATCGTTAAGAACAAGAGGTACTGGGATGCTGAGAAAGTATCCGTTGCTTCAATAGAGTTTCACCTCATCGAAAATACCCAATCACAATATAGGGCATTCCAAGCCGGTCAAATAGACGTGACCGAAGAGATTCCATCCGAACTCAAAAGTGCTAACCTTCCAAACGCTCGCTTTGACCCTGTTCTTTCAACTGCCTATTTGGTCCTGAATACAGAATCTTCCCCTCTTAATAGTTCCCGTGCTCGTATTGCGCTCAGCCAGGCTATCGATCGGAAGCTCCTCATTAAAGCCGTTCTGAAATCCGGGACCCCAGCAAATCGATTCACCCCGAAATCAATGCCCGGTTATCCACTTCGATCAGATTTAGTGAATCCTGCCCTTGTTACCCTTGCCGAGATTGAGCTTGATGCACTACGTGAAAACGGGCCTCTAACAATGATTGTTTCCAATCGCGACGTTTCAATCGACGTCGCTGAGGCACTCCAAAACATGTGGGAAGCGAAACTGGGAATCGATGTCCGGATCCAGAACATGGAATTCCGGACTTTTTTAACGCGACTAGATGAGGGAGACTACGACATCGGCTATATCGCGTGGACAGGCGACTACGCTCACGCCTACACGTTTCTAGACGTGTTGAGAAGCGACGGACTACACAACCGATCTCGATGGAAACATTCGGGATACGACAGCCTTTTGGACAAATCCCTGACTCAACACGATTCAAAATCCCGCCTCGAAACTCTTTACAAAGCTGAAAGTCTACTAATGGAAGAAATGCCAATCATTCCAATTTCCTGGAAAACCAAAGACTACTTTTTGAGTTCTCGAGTTCAAAACTGGCCAGCATCTCTTGTTCTTCTTCGAACTTATAAATACGTTCATCTTCAAAATTAAAGAACCAATGACAAACCGACTTTTCTGTAGCACCTTAATTGTTATCCATTGCTTCAACCCGTTCTCCTGTGCCACACCTGCGGACGACGCCATCGAGGAAGGAATTCTTTTGCTCGGCAACGGTAGCGAGCCGCACAGCCTCGACCCCCATATCAACTCCTCTATGAACGGGCACCATGTGATTGTCAGTCTGATTGAAGGACTGATCGCCCCGCATCCCACGGACGATAGCCTGCCTCTCCCTGGAATGGCCTACAAATGGGGACATGAAAACAATACGGTATGGACCTTCCATCTTAGAGATGCCAAATGGACTAACGGCGATCCCGTAACCGCTCATGATTTCGTTTATAGCTTTAAGCGCATTCTCTCGCCGCGCTTGGGCTCTCAGTATTCAGAGATGCTCTACTCAATGAAAAACGCCAAAGAGTACAACGAAGGAGAGATTACCGATTTCTCGCAAGTCGGAGCGGAGGCTCTAGACGAGCGTACGCTGCGCGTGACACTCAAGGAACCAGTACCCTACTTCTACAACATTATTAAGCATAATTCCTGGTTCCCTGTCCACCCTGAAACAGTCGAAAAGTACGGCACAATCGATGATCCCGCTAATAATTGGATACGCGAGGAATACGTAAGCAATGGTCCGTTCAAGCTCAAGAATTGGCAAATGAACCAGATAATTGAGGTCGAAAAAAACCCGGGCTACTGGAACGCCGACCAAGTGAAGCTTAACGGAATCAAGTTCTACCCTATAGTAAGTGAGAACACGGAGGATCAAATGTTTAACAGCGGGGCGCTCCACTACAGCTATACTATTCCAAGCGACATGATCCCCGTTTATCGAGAGAGCAATGACCCCACTCTTAAGATCGAACCCTTCCTTGGGGTCTATTATTATTCTCTCAACACGAAAGTGCCTCCTCTAGACAACCCAAAAGTTAGACACGCATTAAGCTACGCGGTAAACAGAAACACCATTGTACGCAGAATCACCAAAGGGGGACAGCTCCCTGCAGGCAATTTCACCCCCCCTGGGATAAGTGGGTACGAGCCAGAATCCATTGCCTCCTTCAATCCTAAGAGAGCGCGTGAGCTCATATCGGAGGCCGGTTTCCCAAATGGAGAGGGATTTCCCAAACTTACCTTGCTCTTTAACACATTGGAGAGCCACAAGGCGATTGCTGAGGCAATCCAGCAAATGTGGAAGAGCATCCTGGGAATAGACGTAGAAATCCGGAACCAGGAATGGAAAGTCTTCGTTAACACGAGACATGAAGGAAACTTCGAAATCGCCCGGAATGGCTGGATCGGCGACTACATGTATCCCGATACATTCTTGAGGATTCTTCAATCGGATAGCGGGCAGAATGACGCCCAATATTCGAACCCCGAATACGATCAACTTATTGCCGAATCTTTTTCCGAAACCGACAATCAGAGGCGCCTTAATCTCCTAGCTGAGGCCGAAGCGATCATGCTAAATGACATGCCTATTATTCCAATATACCACTATGTGAGAACCTACCGGATCGACCCTAGGGTCAAGGGCTGGAATCCCACGCCTCTCGACGTGCGCAATTTCACAAGCGTCTATTTTGAATAAGCGTCATCTCGACTGCTGCCTGCCACTTTTTAGTGCTTCGTATATGCTCAGATTCATCCTCATTCGCCTCGGACAAGCCATACCCATTCTTCTGGCGATCTACACGATCACCTTTTTTATGGTTCTTGCGGCTCCGGGTGGACCCTTCACTCAGGAACGCAAAGTCGCTCCTCACATACTGGAGCAACAGATGGAGTACTACGGATTCAATGACCCCTTGCCTATTCAATTCTTCAGGACCCTATGGCAGCACATAACATTCGAATTTCCCCCCTTAACTAGCTATCCAGGTCTTACCTCAAAAGATATTATAGTGGATACGTTCCCGGTTTCTCTAGAACTAGGTCTACTCGCCATGATCGTCGCGTTAGCGATCGGACTACCTGTTGGGATTCTTGCGGCTGCCAAGAAAAACAGTATCCTCGACTACGCTCCAATGAGCTTAGCCATGGTTGGCATTTGCCTGCCGACTTTCGTGATTGGACCGTTACTATCCCTCGTTTTTGGGGTCTGGCTGGGATGGCTCAACATTTCCGGTTGGTTTTCGTTCTCAGACCGTATTCTCCCCGCATGCACCCTTGGATTATTCTACGCCGCCTATATCGCTCGCCTCACGCGTGGCGGCATGCTGGAGACACTGAATATGGACTACATCAGATCCGCACGGGCTAAAGGAGCCCCAGAATTCAAGGTAGTTATCGTCCATGCATTGCGTGGAGGTATAATGCCCGTTGTCTCGTTTTTCGGCCCGGCACTAGCTGGCCTGATCAGCGGCTCCTTTGTCGTCGAGACGATCTTCCAAGTCCCTGGACTCGGCCGACATTTCATACAAGCGGCACTTAGTAGGGATCACTCTCTCATTCTTTCGACTGTCCTATTCTATGCCGCCCTGATAATAATCGCCAATATGATAGTCGATATAGTTCAAATTTTGCTTAACCCAAAACTCCGCTACCAATGAGCAGCCTTAAAGACATCGAAGTGATTCAGGCCCGATCACCTTGGAGAGATGCCTGGCTAAAGCTCGGAAAGAACAGACTTGCCATGTTTGGCCTCGGCTTCTTCGCCACGATGGTTGTTCTTTGCTTCGCTAGTCCTCTTTTCTATCCTCACTCTCCTACCAGCCAAACGCTCTCCCTCGGAGCCACTCCTCCGTTATCGATGGGAATCGAACTCCGCTATGACGCGGAATCCGAGAAGGCTGACGAAGTCATCACGGTCAAAGAATTCGCCGATGTCTACGCATCCAATCCTGAGGAAGAAGCACTTCGCATCCGCGATGGCGAAGTCATCGACGTCGATGGCTTGATATTCTCGAAATCTTCCCAAATCCATATTTTGGGTACAGATGGTCACGGGCGAGATCTGCTTGCACGGATTTTCCAAGGTGGCCGAATCTCTCTGGGTGTTGGCTTCATCGCGACCTTTGTCTCTTTGCTCATAGGCGTTTTCTATGGAGCTGTATCCGGCTATTTGGGAGGAAATACCGACGCCATTATGATGCGGCTCGTGGACGTCCTCTACGCTTTACCTTTCCTTATATTCGTGATCCTTTTAATGGTCGTATTCGAAGGTTCGGATCACCAGCTTCTTCTAATATTTTTGGCAATCGGAGCCGTCGAATGGCTAACCATGGCTCGTATCGTAAGGGGCCAAGTAGCTAACCTAAAAAATCAAGATTTTGTAGAAGCTGCCCGAGCCACTGGCGTCCAAACATTTAGCATTATCCTTCGCCATCTTGCCCCCAACATCCTAGGACCCGTAATTGTCTATTCGACCCTTCTGGTCCCCGCCGTCATGCTTCTGGAATCCACATTGAGTTTCCTAGGTCTTGGCGTGCAGCCTCCCAATGCATCTTGGGGCACCCTCATCAAGGAAGGAGCCGAAAAGATGATGGTCTATCCATGGCTTCTCTTTGTTCCCGCGACATTCTTTTCCTTTACCCTTTTCGCTATGAATTTCCTTGGAGATGGTCTGAGAGACGCACTCGATGTGAAATCATCTAAAGATTGAACTCCACCATTTTAGTTGTGTTCTAACCTCCCCTCTTATGCTCAAGGACCTGAAGCTATTCCTGGCCCTCCTAGGCCCCTACAAGACGCGAGTACGGTTCGCTCTGCTTGTTGGTGGAGTAGCCGGTCTTTGCACCGGGGTGGGAATCACGCTCGGAGCGGAAAAGCTTTTCTCCATCGTATTGAATGGGGAGCAATCGATCGAATTGAAGCGCATTATTCTCGTCGCAAGCATCTTTCCTCTCTTATTTCTCACCATTGGTGTAAGTACATTTTTGAGCACCTACCATCTGAACTACTCGGGACTAGGTGTCATTCGAGATCTGAGAGCGGAGCTTTTTTCCCATATCCAGCGGCTCCCGTTGGCCTTTTTTCAAACCAAGAAAACAGGGGACCTTATCGCACGCCTAACCGCGGATACGCAGGCGATGCAATACGCACTAACAATCACCGGCCGTGACCTCACCATTGCCCCTCTCACATTTTTGGGAGCCATTTCCATGCTGGCTTACAAGGGTTGGCAGCACGATGGAGTCGTCTATATCTACTGCAGCATCGCATTACTCCCATTGGTAATTTTTCCCGTGCGAAAACTGACTCAGAAACTAGGCCAGAAAGCAAAAAATCAGCAGGAAGAGCTTTCGAGCGTCACCAACGATCTTTCTCAAAATCTTGGCGCAGTCAAAGAAGTGCGGGCTTTCAATCTTCAAGACCGAGAAACGCGGCGTTTTTCAAAGGCCTTAAGCGAACTCTTTAACTCACAGATGAAGGTGGTCAAATACACCTTCTCCCTATCGCCTGTGGTCGAGATCATTTCCTCAGTCGGTCTGGCCTCGGCCTTTGTGGTCGGTTACTACAAAGGGGTTACCGGCGAAGTATTTATCGCCATTTTTGCTGCGCTGTACTTCAGTTACTCACCGATTAAACGGATCAGCTACCTTGCAGGGGAACTTAAGAAAGGGGCCGAATCACTGCGACGCATCCGTGAAGTCATCAATGAACCGGTCTCTATCGAAGAGCCCACTTCACCCGTAACTATTAATTCCATACAAGGTCGAATCGAGTTTCATGAGGTGTCTTTCTCCTTTGGAGACTCACCTGCTTTGAAGAACGCGAGCACGGTAATCGAACCCGGTTGTGTTTGCGCCCTCGTCGGACCTAGCGGCGCGGGCAAGAGCACTTTCGCCAATCTCGTCCCCAGATTTTACGACGTACTCAAAGGGAGTATATCCATAGATGGAATTGATATACGTAAATTCAATACGAACGACTTGAGACAGTGCATCGCAATCGTTTCCCAAGAACCTGTGCTCTTCGACGACACAATTGCAGAAAATATCCGTCTCGGTCGACAAAACGCGACCGATGAAGAGGTTTTCGAGGCAGCCCATCAGGCCTTCGCAGACGACTTTATCAAGGAACAACCAGAAGGATACCAAACGATTGTGGGTGAGCGAGGGACCCGTCTATCCGGTGGGCAGAAACAGAGAATCGCCATCGCTCGAGCCTTTCTCAGAAACGCTCCAATCCTAATACTAGATGAAGCTACTTCCGCTCTCGATTCAGAAAGCGAGCGGATGATCCAGAGAGCCTTAAACAGGCTAGTCGTCGGCAAAACGGTCCTGATTATTGCCCATCGTTTCAGTACGATCAAAAACGCGACCCAAATCCTCGTATTCGAATCTGGCAACATCATCGACGAAGGATCCCATGCCGACCTCTACGATAGTTGCCCTCTCTATCAGAGTCTCTATGACCAACAGGTTCACTAGGAACGAGCGATCAAATTGTAAGCCTCAACGAGCTCTTTCGCTTCGCGCTCTGTTGAAAAGCTCGCTTCCACGCGTAATCTCCCTGAACGTGCCATCTCAGTAAGTCTAGAGGGAGTCTCCGCCATAGTTTCGAAAGCCTCAGCGATAGCATCGGAATCATTGCGGTCCACTAATCGTCCATCGGTACCATCTCGCACCACCATTTCGAATCCGCCTGTCCGACTAGCGATTACCGGTGTGCCCGCACTCATCGCTTCCAAACAGGTAAGGCCAAATCCCTCCACGCGAGAGACCGCTGCTACAATTGACATCGCCCCGTATAAAGAAGGTAGCTCATCAAATTCGACTTCACCCAACCATAAAAATCGATCGGATAGTCCCGCATCTTCAATTTCCTTTTTGAGCGATTGAGCAAAACCTTCGAACTTGAGGGTAGTTTTACCAACGATCACCGCATTGTATTCAGGGAACTGAGGCAATTTCTGAATCATCGCTCTGACAAATAGATCTACGCCTTTCTGTGGTCTTACCCTCCCAAAAACTCCAATCCCCTTTTTGCCTGGGAACCCCAGTTCACGCCAAGCGCCCTCTTTGTCTTCGATATACGGGTACCGCTCAATCGCTATACCGTGAGGAATCACAAAGTCCGCTGGTTTCTCTAAAAAACTTCCCGCTCGATCAGAGGTTGTAATTATGGCATCCATCCTTTTAATCAAGAACCGCGTATAACGGCTATGTTTACGTTGCGCCGTTGAGGTGAATACTAGTTTCAAGGGTCTGCGGAACCAGTCTCTTAGGATAAGCCCCCAAAGCATCTCAATGTTTCGCCGGGCATGATAGACCCTCCTTAAGCCGTTTGCCATCGGGCTCTTTGTAAGAGAAAGTAATTCTGGAAATCGGACTAACGGAATGCCTTCGCCTACAAAGGACTTTCCCCACACTACGAGCGGCACAAGATCTTTTTGACGCTCTACTGCTTGTAACAATGTGGAAGTAACCCCAGAAAATCGCCTTCCCAAGTTCGGCAATATTACACGGGGTGATTCGACAGGCAAATGAGAGGAAGGCGTGGCCATTGAAAGGCAAGGTGTACCAGTGAGTGCCGCTCTACCGCAAGCGTCTTCCTCAATCTCCTTTCGATCCCCACAACTCTTAAAGGCAAAAAAGGGGCCCGGCTCTCCTCTCGGAAAACCGGGCCATAATCTGGCAATAACCTACTCTCACAGGACATTGCGTCCAACTACCATCGGCGGCTAAGGCTTTCACGGCCGTGTTCGGTATGGGAACGGGTGGAGCACCTTGCCTATTGTCACCAAAAATCGTAATTGAGGCTTCCTCCTGCGCCTTGCCAGACGACGCATGCCTTCACGGTGTTAAAGTGTTTGGACAACGTTGTTACGCAATCCGAGTTAATAACCTTGTTTCTTCTTTCTAAGAAAGTAATACAAGCGCCTAAAACGTAGAATATCACGACTAAATCTATCGAGTAATTAGTACTGGTTAGCTCAATACGTTACCGCACTTACACATCCAGCCTATCAACGTGGTGGTCTTCCACGACTCTCAAGGGAAAATTTATCTTGGGATTGGCTTGGCGCTTAGATGCTTTCAGCGCTTATCCATTCCGGACTTAGCTACCCGGCGATACCGTTGACACGATAACCGGAACACCAGCGGTCCGTCATTCTCGGTCCTCTCGTACTAAAGAATGAACCCCTCAATTTTCCTACGCCCACAGCGGATAGAGGACCGAACTGTCTCACGACGTTCTGAACCCAGCTCGCGTACCACTTTAATCGGCGAACAGCCGAACCCTTGGGACCTTCTCCAGCCCCAGGATGTGATGAGCCG
>Ga0163109_10000028_pt1 | contig 131094 bp, 116 predicted proteins | sample CRUFie1St13metaG_FD_108704 | JGI IMG/M metagenome (GOLD analysis project Ga0163109, IMG submission 108704) | Marine microbial communities from the Costa Rica Dome - CRUD Field 142mm St13 metaG | ecosystem: Environmental > Aquatic > Marine > Oceanic > Photic zone | place: Costa Rica: the...
GATGTGGAAATCATCCGTATTCATGCCTAAGTCGTTTCGTCTGTCCTCAATCCACGCGACCGCTAACCGGTTGACCTGCTCGGAAATAAGGTACGGATAGATCATGAGCTTTCTCATGGTCTTGGCCTGAACTGGACGCCCACTCAGAGCGTTTGTCATCGCGGAAAAGGGTACACCGCACGCATCGGCGAACTTGCTATTTCGCAGTCCGAGAATTTGGGGGTTTGTCTAGGGTGTTCGCGAGATTCATGAAATAATTAAATTTCATAAAAGAAGAAAATCCTACGCCTAGTTACAATTAAAAGGAGATGGATTTTAGAGTTGGAAAAATAAGGAGAAATGTTGACGTCCAATATTGTGAAATTTTTCGCATCCAACCTTTCGGCTAACTTTTTGATTCTTTTCAGGATTTTTCGTGGATGTGACGGTCAAGCACGACCAGCATCGAAAATTGTTCTATTGATTACGGCCTTATCCACCGCATCCTCTGTTGCAGACGATGTTTTTTGGGGAGGTATTTCGATGAGGGAAGGGGAAGGAGCATCATCTGTCTACCCGATTACTTCTGGTCTTTTGAAAAGCGATATTTCTGGTACAGAGATCAAGAAGCAATTAATCCAGCACTTGCTGAAAAACAAAGAACGGTTTACCAATATCGACCTAACCGTCGACCTAGCTGACGGATCTGCGGGAGACCGGTATGTTTTAGCCATAGCCCTCGGCCAAGAACTGGTTGTGAGAGAGAAAATTGGAGATGCAAACAAACTCCTAGTTAGTTTGTTTTTTGAGATGCTTATTGTCGATTTCGAAGACTTTAAGGTTGTGAGCAGTGTCCCCATAAATATAGAAAGGATCGACTCATCGTCGTCTCCATTTAGTGACGAAGAGGTCTCGTGCATAATCATTGATATGATGATTGGAGAAGATTCACAGCTTCTAAAAGTGATAGACGAGAAGGCAGGATTGGTTGGTATTCCGAAATCGAGTAGGTCAACGATAAAGGTAGCGAATGTTACGATTAGCGAGAGGGCGATCGAGTTTTTACCGGAAAGACTGCAGGTTGGTAGTAGATACGGCAACCAGGTCGGTCATCTCTTTGGCTCACTTTTACTGAGCGAGCACAGACTCGCACTTCTGCCATTTTCGAAGGACGCGTCAAATGCTAGTATGGCATTGGTCTTCCAAGATGGGGATATTGTGAATTTCGATATACCTGACCCCACGTTTGCGATAGATTTGCATCTGAAGGGTTTTGCGAAAGTGAAAAGCAAAAAATCCACAGCCAGCGAAATTCTTTTTATATACGGAGCTTACGTTGATTCGAAGGTTTACGAACCGTTTTTTAAACGAGAATATTTTTCAGCTTCCGAAAAGAAAGGTGCATCGAAAGTTGTTCCCGCAAGCAACCCTTCGGTAGATGACTTCAGTGTGCTTTCGGACGCCCTAAAAGGCGTAATGCTTTCAACAATACAGAAAATGAAATCTGACAAAAACTTAGAAAAGAAGGTTATATCAAAATGCGAATTATAAAGCTCATATCTATGCTTCTCGTTTTCGGGTCATTACAAGTTCCAGCTGCCCTTGGTTCTACATCGAAAGGCTTTGGGGAAATCGAGTACAAAGGATTTAGAGGCCCTACTAAAGACGAAGAGAGAAAAGCGATAGGCTTCGCGAAGGTGAATTCTCTAAAGAATCATGCAGCGACTTTTTCGAAATCACGCTATGGCGTTTTCTCGGAAGTTGAGAATGATTTGGTCGCCAAAATCGACGAGGTGGTGCTGAATTTTGAGGTTATTGACGAAGAGACAGATAAGACATCAAAGAGATTTCGAGTTTTCATCGAGGCTACATTAAATGACAATTTGATAGAAAGCGTATTAGACAACGCGGGTGGTGGACAAGGAGGAGTATCAGCTGAACCATCGTACATTGCCGGTGTTGTAATCGCTCGAGAAATTGCTTCGGTCAAACAGTACGACGAAAAGCGACAATCGGTATCTCAGGTGAATGCTGAGGTGAACGAAAATTTGCAACAAAGTGTCGACGGATCGGATGTAATCGAATCAGTAGATGCAACTGTGGTAAAAACGACCGGTGGATCCGTAGAAAAAAAAGCCGATGCTCTAAACTTTAGGGTTTTTTCAGCGGGCGGCGTAGACGTCGCGATCGGTAATGTCTTATCTGAGTACAATTATCAGTATGTTAATGCGGCAGATGCTGGCGTTAATATTAGCCAGTTTATATCTGATTTTTCGTCTGGTGGCGATGTGAGTCCCGCGACTAGAATAGCTGCTGGTAAGCTCCTTCGAGAGCTAGGAATACCTTTTTTGAGCATATATAGAATGACGACAAGTCCAGCCAAGGAAGACCCTGCAACGCTCCAGCCAAGAGTCGATGTTACCGTTGATGCTCAAGTCTTTGATTTAACCAAACCTTTTCCTGTAAGAGCAGCCGCCGTAGCGGGGAAGCCATTCGCTGGTCTAGGCGTGGATAATCAAGTGGCACAAGCGAATGCTTTGAATAAGGCAGGTGCTGAAACAGCGAAAATGCTAGTCGACATTTTGCGATCTAAAGGAATTCGCTGAGACTAGTTTAATACTAAAGAGGAAACTTAAAATATGAAAAATCACATTGTCGTAGTCCTATTGTTTACCGCTTGGCTAGCTTTTCCAGTTGAAGCTCAGTTTGGTAATTTGAAAAAAAAGCTGAATCCACTGGCAGAGAAGCTGAATCCACTGGCAGAGAAGCTGAATCCACTGGCAAGTGATGAGTCGGCGTCGAGCGAAACTTCCATCTCACGGAAGGACTTAGCTTCTTCTCTCGGCAACTCACTTAATGCTATCAGCGAAGCAAGGCTTGAATTCATTGAGGCCAATATTGATTTTGCAATTGCACTAGGTTTAAAGAGTGAAACGGTCGAGAAACTTAGGGAATCGAAAAACGCTATAGAGGGAGCTTCCTCGGATGCGGGAAAGAGGGTAAAAAGTCTAAAGGATTCTCAAGTAATTACCGATGCAGCTTTTAAAGAGAGCGAGAAAGCCATGGAGGAATCTAAGGAATTATCCGCAGAGTCTAAAGCTGCCTTTGCGGAAGGAATAAGTCACCTCTTCGCAGGGTCAGTAAAAGAAAAGCAGCAAATACAATTAACTAAGGATTTGCTCACCCAAGCCCAGAGTCTTTTGAAGTCCGCGGGGCCAATGGAAAAGGTAGGAATACTCAAATATGTTAATCCTTTGAAAACGCTAATTACATTCATACCTGGAGATCTTAAAACTGGCCTATCGGCTTTTCGTCAAGCGACTGCTTATGGAAAAAAACAGAAAGTAGTGATACCTGATAACATGGAGGATGAATTGCCGGAGCTATGAAATTAGCTATACCAATGGTCTTCATCTACGTTGCCTTCATGGCAACTATGACGACCGCATTAACATCTGGCTTCGGGCAAAATCCCACTTCCATGGCTCTTTTCTGTAGGTCTATCGATTCTGAGATAAGCGATTCGCAAGTGCGGCAAATTGAAAATCTCGTATCGTCATCGCTTGCACAGAACGGAATAAATGTCATCCAAAGCGATTTGCTTTTAGAGCCTGCTGGAAACTGGGCAAAATCTTCGAAAATAGAAGGAGGCTACGACGGATTTTTAAATGCATTGGGTGAGACACTCTCCACAATAAAAAATAGCGTTGAGAATGAGCCCGAGGATCCGAGGGAGAAATTGTTAGGGGTTTCGTCCGTTGCCAATTTAGCAGAAACACTAGGGGCAGATTTATTGATGGTCCTTAGTGTCGATTCTTATTCGCACGAACAAAGAAGGTTTGAAGGGAATTCAGTGATGCCAACCGCTTTCGTTAACCATTTTCATCGTCTGGGAATGAGCTATAGAATAGTTTCCAGATCGAAATCAGTTTTAGGCGACTCCGTCATGGAGGAAATTTCATGGCGTGAATCCAAGACGTTCAGTCGAGATACACAATCGATTATAGACGAACTGATGCGTTCATCGGCAAAGAAGATCGCGGGTAAGGTTGTCGCGACTAAAAAAAGCCTTTCCGAGATCTCAACCAGCGTTGAGTCAACACAGCTTTCACTAAGAGCGACTGTACGGTTGCCAGGTGGGGCTAAGCTTCTTCTTCCCACTATTGTGGATAACCGAGTAGTGATGAACGATGCTAAATTAAACGGCGAAGTACAAGTTGACGGTATCGTTGTCGGAAATCTGAACGAAGGTCTTAGTGTTAGTTCGGGTTTGCATCAAGTTTCAGTCTCGATACCAGGCTACGAGGAGTGGTCTAGGTTTCTCAATATTAAGGGGCCAATGGAACTAGCCATCAACATGGAGATGACTCCGGATGCCTACGAGAATTGGAAGGCCACGATAGAAGAACTGCAAAAGATCGGTAGGAAAACTTTACTTACAGATGCGGAGATGGAAATCCTGAGAGCGAAAGCAGAGGCCCTTGAAGACGCCGATATAGATTACAAGATAAGATTAAATGGGGATGTTAAACAATCCTTTGGGCTTTGATAATAAAATGAAATTAGCACTAATCTTCCTAATCACCCTACTACAGGGAGCTTCATTGGCTTTGGCACAGAAGAAGTCCCTTTCAATAGGTAAACCGGTAGCCAACGATTCTATCTGGTTCAAAGCTTCTAATGACGGTGTCGAGGTCGAACTTTTCGAGGCATTAGAATCTCTGCCTAGTTCGATTTCAACAAGCTTAAGCGCGACAAACAAGTTCGACGTTGTTGCCCGTGGTGAGCAGCTGGCAAAGATTTTCGAGGAGCAAGAACTTGGACAAACTGGTGCAATTGCGAGAGAAAGTGCCGCCCAGATCAATCAGTTAACGGGTGCGGCTTTCGCTATACTACCTACGATCACCGATTTTGGATATGGAATTGGATCCATCAATACGAGATTGACTGGAAGAACAAGAGAAACGGAAGACGCGAGGATCAGTTGTAACCTAAGAATGGTCGATACGACAACTGGTAAAATCACGGAGAGGAGCCTGATTGTTAGCGAGAGAAACACGATGGTTAGTCAGCAGACTAACATTGGCTCGGGATTGATTCAGACGCTCATAAATAAACTGGCGAACGAAATCGTCAGCGAGCTTGTTGATGAGGCTTTCCCAGCTCGCATCGTGGGAAAAATAGGCAAACGGGTCACAATTAATAGAGGAGAAGGACTGGGCGTAGAGGTTGGTCAAATCTGGAGAGTATTCGCTCTTGGGAAAGAGATGATTGATCCAGATACAGGAGAGAGCCTCGGGCAAGTTGAAGCTGAGGTTGGGCGCATGAGTATTACACAAGTTCAATCGAAAGTCGCCTATGGAAATTTGATTGAGGATTTTGGGGTTGAAGAGCTTTTTATAGCTCGATTTGACGAGGGATCGAGTCCACCTCCGGCAGGCGAATCGCCAGTGACCCAAAAGCCTTCAATAAAGGAGTCCCTCGATTTTTAATGTTGTTATTCTGGCACCCGTGAAAGACCAACAAGTGAATTGAGGTCCCTCTCCGTTTGAGGATGAACAAGGCTCCGGCAGCACTGGATCTGCGGCCTCCTTTCGCCAGAATCTTGACTCCCTATACAATTTTAGCCATTTAATTATCACTTTAACGCTAACGAATCACGCGGCACTTCTTGGGTAACTCGATGAAAAGACAAGGCTCATGTGTGGATAACTTAAACAGCGGCGTTCAATTCTGTGGATCTAAAAGTTTCAAAATTGAAAAGTAAGTTTTTGAGACTTGGTTTAGCCTTAGCTTGGGCGGCTGGACTTGGGCCATTGCTATCGAGTCAGGATTTGCCTTCACTTGTAATGGGCGACCCCATTTTCGGTGAAGAAGATTGGCAGTTGGGGTTTTCGGTGGATCTAGATTTTCAGGGAGACACTCTGGCTGTTGGCACACCTGACTATAGGTCTGTGGATGATGGAATAGAGAGAACTTCTGGCAGGGTGGCCGTCTTTGATTTTGGTGCGGATGGATGGGTGAAAGTTCAAGAGATAGAAGGGTCCAATGATTCACGGTTTGGCTCCTCGGTTCAGCTTAGTGCTGACGGAGAAACACTGATTATCGGGGTACCAAGGGATGATCTCGGGGCTGGCTCGATGAGTGGAGCCGTATATAGGTATGTAAAGATTGATGGAGTATTCGCCGTCGAGGGCAACCCGATAGCTGGCAAGTCTTCGTACGAATATTTTGGTGAAAGTGTATCGATTTCGGCAGACGCAAATTTTTTAGTAGCAGGAGCCAAATGGGCCGATTCTAGCTCTATGCAAAATGTCGGGGCTGCTAGGATTTATGAATGGGATGGCGAGCAATGGCTCGAAAAGGCGGATTTGACGCGTAATGCGGGTGATTCCCGTTTCGGCTATTCAGTTTCGATAAGCGATGACGGTGCGGTGGTCGCCGTCGGTTCACCGTATAAGCCTGGTGAGGATTTACTAGACAACGCTGGTGAAGTTAGCTTGTTCCGGAGAAGTGGTAATGTGTGGGCTGCGAAAGGCACCCCAATCACTGGAAATCTAAGTGATCAGAAGTTTGGGTGGGCCATCGACCTCAACGAGAATGGTAATCAAATCGCGATCGGAGCTTACGGGATGGGGTCGAGCGGGGACCTTTCTGGCGGTGCCTGGGTTTACGCTTGGTCAGACGAAGCGAATGATTGGCTCCAATTGGGAGCCACTATCGAAGGAGAGCTTCGGTCTGAAACGGGGTGGTCGGTTGCTTTATCTCGAGATGGCTCGATCTTACTAGTCGGTTCGACGAGGGCAGATAATGGTGATATTGAAGGCTCAGGCAGGGTGGTTGCGTACTCGCTCACTGAAAATCAATGGCAACCTGTTTCAACTGTGTATGGGGAGGGTAGATACAATGAGTATACAGGTTATTCGTTGGCCCTGAACGGTGACAGTGACGTCGCCGCTGTAGGTTCCATTGGAAACAACATGGGCGTGACGCTGAGTGGATCAGTACACGTCTACGGTTACGATCAAGACTCTGATGGGGTCGCCAACATCCAAGATGCTTTCCCTCAGGATCCTACAGAAACAATCGACACAGACGGTGATGGGACGGGAAACAACGCGGATACAGACGATGATGGTGATGGATACGTTGATGCCTTTGAGGATTTCGCGGGAGCAGATAGTCTGGATTCGACTGATGCTGAAATATCTGAAAGCTTCGCGAAAGAGATGGCTCTGCCAATTCTAGATTTAGAACGTGAAAAAGGTATCATTGCAGTCACCTCTGACCCAGCATCTTACAATCTCTACACAGCATCCGACGTTAGCGCAGCGGAAGCGACGGCTAGGACCGCCGGTCAATCCGACGTCACTTCTGACCCTTCGTCATACAGTCTCTACACGGCTACTGATTTGAGTGGGGCTGAAGCTGCCTCCCGGACACTCGGACAACAGGATGTGACCGCTAATCCCGAAGCCTACGAACTGGTGACAATTGCTCAGATGAGTGATGCCGCCGAAGCTGCACGCACGATTGTCAATGTATCGGCCCGTGTAGCCCTAGGTGAGGGCGAAATAGTGACTCCAGGCTTCGTGGTTCTAGGCGAGCAGAAGAAATTGTTAATTAGAGCAGTCGGTCCTAAGCTGGCTGATTTGGGTGTGGGTTCGCCACTTCCAAATCCAACCATGACAGTCTACAAGACACGATACGACGGCAATCCTCCGGACGTTGTAGCGACCATCGACGACTGGAAGGAAGATAACGACAACGTCGCGGAAATAGTAACTGCGATGAGTTCCGCTGGAGCGTTTCCATTAGAGCCAACTGAAACCTTCCAAGGACGTCCATTTATGACCGATGATACCAGTAGTGCTGCCGGTCTCGTTACTCTCGATGTAGGGGTTTATACATTGCAGGTCAGCTCGGCCGACGATGGAGTGGGTGAAGTGCTTGTTGAGGTGTACGAAATAACGGATTAAGCTGAGAAGGTTAACCAGAAGTTTTTGAAAATCCAAATTTCCCGATATTTTTCCTCTCACAATGTGACCCGGTCTTTTTCCATCACTTAGCATTTTATGATGAGACTTGCTCTTTCAGGTTCCAATTTGAGACAAGGTAATTTAGCGATGCTTCGCCTTTTAACATTAGAGCCAATTCAACTGGTTAAAATTCCTTAGTATCTGCTTGAAAGCACCTAAGGGTGGTAGGGCCACCGAGAATCGAACTCAGATCTAACGTTTAGGAAACGCTTGTTCTATCCGTTGAACTATGGCCCCAGCAGAAACCGAGCGGATGCGATTAAAGAGAAAGATCGTTCCGAAATTCGTCCAATATGTAAAGACTGACTTCCACAGAATTCCCAACTTTCCACTATTGACAACGGAAAGCCTGGTCCTACTTTCCCTTCCTCTTATGGTTAACGAAGAGATAAACAGAAGCCTGACACCACAAGAGCTGGACTTCACCCATGCTCACATCATGAGCCGGTATGTCACCGAGACAGGCAAGATCCTTCCTCGCAAAATGACTCGTCTGTCATCCAAGCAACAGCGCAAGATCAACAAGGCGATTAAACGTGCTCGCAATATGCTGACTATGCAGTAACTGGCCCGAGCTGTTCGGAGTCAGTGTGGGTACGGGTTTACCTACAAACCGTTTGAATGTGGCTACTATACTAAAACCCAACAAAGAAAACTTGCGCGATATCCGCAAGTTTTTGCGTTTGGGAGAGCTCGTAGCGGTTCCAACAGAGACCGTCTACGGATTAGCGGCTAATGCACTGGACCCCAAGGCCTGTCAGAAAATTTTTAACGTTAAGGAACGGCCCCACAATGACCCCCTCATCTGTCACGTTCCTGATTTCGAATCACTTGAACAATACTGTGAAACCAATCCATTTGCAATAAGACTCGCCGAAGCCTTCTGGCCTGGACCGCTAACCTTGGTTCTTCCCAAAAAGTCAATCATCCCCGATATCGTTACTGCAGCCTATGACTCCGTCGCCGTCCGATGCCCGAGTCACCCCATCTTCCGTGAACTCGTTGAAGGATGTGACTTCCCCCTGGCTGCGCCTAGCGCCAATCCTTTTGCCTATATCAGTCCCACCCTAGCAATCCACGTTCAAGCGAATCTGGGAGATCGGATCGGAACGATCCTTGACGGGGGACCGTGCCACCTTGGGATTGAATCAACAATAATCGATGTTCGTGACCCCAAATCTGCTCGTATCCTTAGATACGGAGCTCTACCCATTGAGCAAATTGAAGACGCTGTAAACAGACGAGTCGATCGCCCGCTTCCCCATTATAGCGGAATGTCGATTGCTCCCGGAGCACTCCCCAAGCACTACAGCCCGAGGACTAATCTTGAACTTAGGTCAGTCCCGGTTCTGGAAGAAGAACTCCAAAGGACTGACGGATCCATCGCCTTTCTACTTCTTCGTAAACCGTCTCACTTATCCTCCCGCAACATCCATTGGCTTTCACAGAACGGGGAGCTTGACCATGTCGCATCGAAACTCTACGCAAAACTAAGAGAGCTCGATACCGCTGGCTACCAGAAAATAGTCGTTGAAGAAGCTCCTGAGCTTGATCTGGGCAGGACCATCAACGACCGCCTTCGCCGTGCAGCTTTCCAGTGAATCTAGGGCTTTAGAAGCCTAATAGGATACTGAGGCGGATAGACGGATAATCTGTTCCGCCTCAAACTCGTTCAGCTGGCTCAGACTTCCACTACGGTATACATAGCCCCCTGAAAAACTGATCGATTGTGTCGGAGAGAAACTAATCGCCATTTCGCCACTGAATATATCTTTACCAAAGCTCGGTTCCATTACCACCCAACTATTCGACACCCCGTAGTAGGCGGACCACATATCCGACAGCGTGAAATCGCCTGTAAATGAAACCGTATCCGCCTCTACAAAGCCGTTAGCGATCAGGGAGGGCCTCGTCGAACGATTGAAGGTGAGAGAATATTGGGAATCGGATCCAGACTGCCAAATTATAGCGGCATCGAGTTCGACTGCAGCATTCGTTTTGCCATCTGAAAACTGAGAATTTCTGCCCCCCGCAGTTACTTGTCCGTAAAGACCATCCAAAAGCTCCGATCCGAAGCCGACTTTTACTGCCTGTTCCGAGGACTGGGGAAAGTTCCCCATATCAGTTAGGGAGGTTGAGCCAAACTCCATACCTGCAATGAGATCTGCGTCTTGTCCTAAATCAGCCCGAAGCTCCACCGGAATACTAGTCTGTTCCAAAATGCCTGAACCCTCACCCGATAGTACCGACTGGTAGTTTTGAACCGCTAAAGACATCTCATACTCCTGACCCTTTCCGAACTCTCGAGCCACAAAACCTTGAAAACGCGAGCCGTCAAGAAGTGGAGCTTCAACCATTCGTTCTGGATCAGACCAAGGAGTGCGACGCAGGCGATAGCTGACCTCCGCCACCACTGGGTAATCGGATACGGTTGTGTCGGTGGGACCCAAAAAACGACCTCCCGACCAAATCGCATCTACTCGATGCTTTAGCACCAGAGGCAGCCCTGAACTTTTCGCGGAATGATAATCCAAAGGTGCCGCGTGTTCCAAATCTATGTTAAAAGAGTATCTCAACACAGGAACCACGTACTCTTTTCCTGACGCTTCATTCGTTCCTTCAAGACTTTGCCCCGATTCTTCCGCAATCAGCCCTGAACATCCCACCGTGAGACACAATAGCCCAAGAGAAATATTCCGACCATAAACTGAGGGACAAAGACCTAGCATCTAGAGTTGTTGTTGAGTTTGACTGGAAGCAAATTACCGACTACTCACAAAGGCCCTTTCGCAAGAAAACTCAAGCCTCTTAATCACTATCGCTCGGACGATCATCAACGCCGGGGTTCCCTTCATCCGCATCATTTCGCCGCTCTAACAGATTTATACTGGCGGCTATCACTCTTTTGTCGTCCATGCTTCCCGCAGTAATTTCCAAATTACCTATGGTAAAAACCTCATTGAGCCTCGGCATTCGACCCAGTTTTACCGTTATGAAGCCTCCGAACGTCGAAACTTCCTCCGACTCTAATTCAACCCCAATTTCTTGGGAAACGTCATGCAAAGGCGTTAGGCCGTCTACGAGATAAGAGTTTTCACCGAGTTTCGAAATCATTTCCCGATCGCGATCAAACTCGTCTTGGATCTCGCCCACAAGCTCCTCAAGCACGTCCTCCAGCGTAACCGCCCCAACTGTGCCCCCAAACTCGTCAATTAGAAGAGCGAAGTGCTGCTTTTGTTTTAGGAAGCCCTGCAAGACCGACTCCAACGGTTCGTCCATAGAAAACCGGGCTATCGGACGTTTTACCTCATTCAAATCAATTTCCTCCGAGGACTTGCCAATACGGAAGACATCCTTGATATGAACAATCCCCACGCATTGATCGAGATCCCCCTCGCAAACGGGGAAACGGGTATGACCTGTCTCTCTAGCAACTTTTAGATTTTCGTCAGGAGAGTCCTCTACGTCGAAAAACTTGAGCTGATTCCGAGGGATCATGATGTCGTGAGCCACGCGCTTTCGCAAATCCATCACGTTATTCAAAATGCTTTCCGTCACCTCCGGCAGTTCGTCCCCGTTACTGACGATCGACCGAATTTGCGATTCTACATCGATCAAATTGAGATCAGAATCAGCGTCGAGACGAAGCACTTTGAGTACCATTCGGGATACGGCGTTGAATAGGTTCGACAGAGGTTGGGTGATGAACTGGAAAATTCGTACAAAAGGCACCGTAAAATGGAGGGTCCTAATCGGGGCCTGCATAGCGATGGATCGAGGAATCAGTTCGCAAAAAACAAAGCCAATGCTCACGGAAAAGGCTATTCCAAAAATAATCGCCATTCCAATTGAATATTCGCCAAACCAATCCTGCGACGCCAGCCCTGCGTAAACCAGGTGAACGAAGATTATCCCTAACACAATCGTACTTGAAGTGATACCCAACCTAAGTATCTTCAGGCTAGAACTCATATTCTCCAAAAGATCCGCAACAGGCTTTGACTCCTTCAATTCCTCCATTTTGCCTGTTCCGAAGCGAGTAAAGCGTATTTTCATAAGGCTGAACTCCGTGGCAACGAAAACAGCGTTCATCCCGAGAAAAACGAGTAGAGCTAACCCGAAGAGAATCAATTCGTTCGAAGAGAATTTCACCTGTGTATCAAAGTAGCCCACTAAGAACCCCTACAATGCTACCAATAACCCTACCGACTCAAGAACGAAGTGAGTGCCTTAATTGCCAGCTCATTCTGCTCTTCCGTTCCCACTGATACACGGATCCATTGGCTCATCCCGTACGGTGCCAAGGGTCGTACTATTATCCCTTCTCGCTGCATCGCTTCGAAAGCCGCTTTGCCATCAGCAACATTTAGCGTTATAAAATTCGCTGAACTGGGAATGTATTCGATATTCAATGATTCCACACATTCCACAAAATAACGCAACCCCGCAGCATTAGCGATACGGCATGAAGAAACGAAGCCCTGATCTTCAAGGGCTGCACGGGATGCGGCCAAGGCTACCGAATTGACATTGAATGGCGCACGGCTGCGATTCAAGAGAGACACCAATTCCGGATCTCCATATCCGTAACCAACTCGAAGCCCTGCCAAACCGTAGATCTTGGAAAAGGTTCTTGTACAGAACACTTTTTTACCCTTGGCAATAAACGGTCTTAAATCAACGGGTTCGTCTTGGTATTCAGAATACGCCTCATCAAGAACAAAGAGAACATCATCCGGAAGGGTCTCAACCAGTTCCTCGATTTCGCTCGATGTATTAGCCGATCCACTCGGGTTGTCCGGACTCGCCAAAAAAACGATCTTGGTCCTATCTGTAACCGCCTCCCGTATCCCTCTTAAATCGTGTCGGTGGTTTATCGTGGGCACTTCGACTGGCCGACCACCAAAAAGCATAGTAATCAGTTTATATACGATAAACGAGCCCTCCCCCATGACAACTTCGTCACCTTCACGGACAAAAGCATGTCCTAACAGTTCGAGGACTTCGTTCGATCCATTTCCTACAATAAATTGATCCGGTTCCATTTTTAGCAGCTGAGCAAGAGCGTTTTTCAACTCATAGCATCCACCATCCGGATACAGTTCAACGCTATCCAGTGCCGTTTTCCCAGCCTCTATCGCTCTAGGCGAAGCTCCCAATGGATTTTCGTTGGATGCGATTTTAATGATCGTGTTCGGGTTCAGACCCAGCTCACGGGCTACATACTCGATCGGTTTCCCCGGCTGGTACACGGGCTGCGAGAGTAGTTCAGGTTTAACAAGTTCAGAGAAAGTAGGCATTTCCTTTTAAATGGACGCCTAACCATCAACTTAAATCCTTATCTGCCGCAAGCTCGGAGCGAATTCCTTGGAACGAATTTTCGTGGTTTAAACGCGAAAAAACCGATCGAATCTCCATCCGCCCGGGAAACTTCTACATTTCTGGGTCCCACAAATACACTCCAGAAAAATTCTCCAAACCTTTTTCGCACATAAAAAATGTACTGTTGAACGCTTTAATAAGACCAAACATTGGCAGAGTTAGTTCCAGAAATCTATCTTTCTCAAAACTCCCTGATTTACATAATTCTAAGAGATCTTTGCCTCCGAAAAATATTCGAACTAATTGACTTTCTGACTCGATTAGGATCGAGGATCCTTACACCTTGGAATAATACTCATCCGATCCCATGACTTCTTCTGAGCTTCCCCAATCCTACCTTCTCCGATCTTTTCTCTGGCTCGGAATAACGATCACCGTCTTCTTCATACTCTACATCGGCCAAAAGCTCATAATTCCGCTAATTCTGGCAGTTTTCATTTGGTACCTCATCAACGTACTCTCGTTCGCAATAATGAAAATAAAGATCGGGGGGCGATCGCTTCCGGCATCTTTGCGGTATATCGCCTCGGTGGTGGCGATTGTTGCAATCCTGAGCGTGTTTTTCAATTTCATTACCAATAACGTGAGCGAAGTCGTGCGAGTCGCGCCAGAGTATCAAGAAAAAATTGGCCCAATGATTGACAAGGTCTGTGGCTGGCTACCGTTTGAGGAACCCCCTCCAATCAAGGAATTCGTAAACCAGCTGAACTTCAGCTCAGTACTCAAAATGGTTGCCGGAGCCCTCGGCTCACTTGCTGGAAACGCCGGCCTTATCAGTATCTATGTTGTTTTTCTATTTTTGGAGCAGCGAAGTTTTGGTCCAAAGATCAAAGGGATGGCTCATGGGAATATAAAAGAAAACGAGGTTTTTAAAATCATCACTCAAATCGACAAGGATACTCGCAAGTACATTGGTATTAAGACCCTTACTAGCCTAACCACCGGTATGCTGAGTTTCGCGATAATGGCGTCTGTAGGCCTCGATTTCGCCGCGTTCTGGGTAATGCTGATCTTCTTCTTCAACTTTATTCCAACCGTGGGTTCGATACTCGCTACCGCCTTTCCTTCGATCCTTGCCCTCATCCAATTCGAAGAGCCCACTAAGATTGGTTTCACTATTGGAGGCGTCGTGGCTGCCCAAGTTCTAGTGGGGAATTTTCTAGAACCCCGTCTTATGGGAAACTCTTTGAATCTCAGCCCGCTCGTGATTCTCCTTTCCCTCGGTCTTTGGGGATCGCTTTGGGGCGTACCTGGAATGTTCCTGTGTGTACCCATCACAGTGATCGCCATGATCATCTGCTCCCATTTTCAGCAGACTCGACCCATCGCCGTCCTCCTCTCAGGTGACGGGAAGATCAAGGGGAGCTCCTAGACTATTTTAGATTTACCAAGATCCCCCACGTCTGGTTCGTGCCACGAAAAACTCGTGATCGACATCTTGAATTTGGTTGCGGGAACCGAGATCATCGCTGCGCTCTCGAAACTCGCTGAGTTTCCACATTTCATCCCCGACCTGCCAACAATCGGGTGGACTCGAACTTCCTCACGTAAAACCCGACAAAGCTCGCGAAACGGAATTCTGACAGGCCAACGACTTAACAAGAAAGGAGTATAGCGTGTTGTTCTCCTTACAGTAGTATTCGTAAATGAGAACAATTATAATCCTGGAAGGAAACTTGCGGGAAATAGCAATCCTTTATGCAATCAGAACCAATACCAGCACAATTGCTCCTGGACAGAACGATCAGAACTTCCAAAAATTCTTATCTCTCCTATGGGTTCTCGGCTTTCGCCAGCGTAGCCTAAAAAAAGGAGCCAGATCGCTCGCTATTCCAACTATGCCATCGCTCTCATACCCGTAATGACTTCATCTAAACTCCTAATTTGCTCAGAATCAAAATAACCATTCACTTTCGCTATGATCTGTTGAAGCAAACCATCTGGGCAGGAGGCACCTCCAGTGATGAGGATTTTCATAGGGGCGTCTAGCATCGGCAAAAACGCTCGCGTTTCCATCCGCCCTTGTTGCGGGTTCTTTGGATCGTAAGGAAATATAAAATGTTCTATCCGAGACCGGGATAAAATATTCGACTCTGACTGAATGTAGAAAGCTCGTTCTCCAAACGCTTTCTCACATATTCGATACAACTGATACGTGTTGGAACTGTTCTTTCCTCCAACAACAATCGCAACGTCCACCGGTTGTTTTATTGCCTGGCCTAAAGCGTCTTGATTTACTTGGGTGGCGTAACACAGGGTGTCTCCCTTGCTGCTCATCGCCATATGCTCCTCTATATGGGCTATGCCGTATCGGTCCTCCAAAGCGGACTCGAGAAGCTCGATAATTCCTAGTGTCTCATTGCGAAGAAGAGTAGTCTGATTGACGACTGCCAATTTTGCCAAGTCATCGCTCAAATCGAAGCCTTCACTGCAACGGGCTTCAAAGGGTAAAAACAACTCCGCCTTCTCGGTTTCATTATCCGCCCTTATCACCTCTGCCAGCAATGCCGCTTCCTTGAGATCCCGGACGACTATGGAGGGTGCATACTTCGAACTGTTTGAAAAGGTTGCCTTCGTCTCCTCGTGCTCCGCTTTTCCGTGGATCACTACTGTGAACCCCTTTTGCCCAAAGCGCTTGGCCGCTTTCCAGACTTTTTCTACGAGCATGCACGTAGCATCGTACGCATTCAGCGGGAGTCCCCGCTCGATCAATTTCACTTTGTCTTCGTCCCGTGCTCCGAAAGCCGGGATGATCACGATGTCCTCATCAGTCAATGAATCCCAATAAGCTACGCCCGTCTCAGGATCCAACAAAGGCACGCCCTTGTCGCTCTGCAAATAACGAAGCCCCCTCCGTTTCAAATCTTCATTCACGAACGGATTGTGTATTAGCTCGCTAAGCATGAATACTCGCTTATCCGGATTCGACGCGATCGTCTCGTATGCACGTTCTATCGCATTCTGAACACCAAGACAAAAACCGAAATGACTCGGAAGCAGATACTCAACTGCTCCAAAATCAAGCCTTGCCGGATCAGTCGCTGAACCCTCTTTCTTCCGCTTGACCGCCTTGATCGCATCACAAAGTGCACTTTGGTACAAGGCCGTTGAGGAGGCGTCGACGCGATAAACCTCTCTGTTTCTCAGCTTTTCCGATCGAAATCGGTAAATGTATTCCGTCTCCTTGAAGTTAAGGTACGGAATCCGAATTGCGTGTGCTCGAATCACCGGCCCATCCTCAAGAAGCTCTGCTGAAAGTCTTCCACCCTCTTTTCCGTACGCTTCGATCAGTATCAAAGAAGCAGTTTCGCAGCCTTCAGCCGCCAACGCTGGAGGGATGTCGCAACCATTCACTTTCGAAAAGAATACATAGTGCTTTCCGTTTCGGCAAATGGCTACCGTCACTCCCAATTCGATCTTCTGAAAAAGTGAATTTCCATTAAGTCGTTCAAGCACGTATTGGTCCCGATCTGCCCTTCGCGCACGTCTCAATAGCAACTTGTTGTTTTCCAAAAACAAGTAGAGTCTATGATCCGGGTTCGATGGGTCATAGGCCGGCAATTCACTCTGTGTGATCATGTGCCTCGCATCATTGCCACGGATTTCGCACTTTCAATCGGAAATCACTTTCAGAATCGGTAATTAAAAGTCGTCTTACCGAGAGGACCATCTTTGTAAGATACGACATTAAGCTCGATTTATTCCCTTTGTCCCGAAATCCTCAGATGATTCATATGGCTCACGCCTCTCCCAACGTATCAAAAAGCAAGACCAGGATCTTTGCTAAAAAACTGGATCTTTTCCCGCTGGGTAAAACCACGGCTGGATACAATCGTGCTTTGCTATCAGGCGACCTCCATGCCGCGGTCAACGTCGCCCTGCTCGCCTTTCCCCAAGGCATGGCCTATGCCGTCATCGCAGGGCTCCCACTCTCGTACGGCCTTTTCGGCTCCGCTATCGCTTCGATTGTCGGAGTGTGCTTTGCTGGATCTAAGTTCATTGTCCTTGGCCCCACCAACGCGACTTCCGTTATGGTCCTCAGTTCGTTCGCCGCACTGGGTATCGCCGGAGATCAAGCCGTAGGATACATTTCTCTGCTATTGCTGATGGTTGGGATCATAATGGTGGTAGGTGCCTATTTAGGAATTGCCACCCTAATTCAATATATTTCTAGAACGGTAATAACTGGATACATCACCGCCGCGGCTGCCCTAATCATAGCCAATCAAATCAGAAAGACCCTCGGATTCGAATTCAGCGACAGCATCCGGGCAACCACATTCTTTGAGGTATTAGCTGCTACCGCTAAAAGCATCGACCGGACTCATCTGCCCACCCTTGGACTTAGCGTAATTTCTTTGCTGATCTACCTAGCTTTTCGACGATTTTGTCCGAGGCTCCCCAATGTCGCTTTTACCCTCATTCTCTCTTCCCTAATAGCGTTCATCGCCCAGAAAATTGAACCATCGCTACACGTTCAATTGATGCCCAGTCTCAATTTTTCCGACTGGGGGCCATCCATTCCCATCGTCAACTTTAACACAGTCGACTTGCTAATCACGCCCGCAATGGCGATTGCCCTACTCTGTGTCCTTGAGGGAAACTCGATCGGAAAATCACTAGCCGCAAGGGAGGGAGCTCGCATTGACAGCAACCAGGAGATGCTTAGTTCCGGGATGGCCAACATCGCTTGCGGACTTCTTTCAGGAATGGCCGCTTCCGGGTCGCTCACTCGTTCTCAGCTTAACGCCAACAGCGGAGCCACAACCCCGTTGTCTGGATTGTACTCTGGAATCATCGTCCTTATTGGTGCCATTCTGTTGGGCCCGCTGATTGGATACATTCCTAGCGCTTCTCTCGCGGTTATTGTGGTTACGATAGGGATTTCCCTCATCAACAAGCACCAGCTTAGAATGGTCACAAGAACCACTCGTTCGGACAGTATTACATTTTTTGTTACTTTTCTAACGGGGCTCGTGTTCGCATTGGATTTCGCCATCTACACAGGGGCCGTGTGCTCCATCGCCCTTTTTATCAAGAAAGTCGCCCGTCCGGAAATTGTAGAATATGCCTTCGATGACGAGGGCAAGCTCGGTAAAAGAGAGCCCAAGCCTGAGGATGAAAACCTAGAGGTTTCCATTGTTCATGTTGAGGGAGAGTTATTCTTCGGGGCATCGGAGTTATTCCGCGACCAGATGCGGCGGGTAAGCGATGCGGAAAACCTTAAAGTGGTTATCATGAAATTGCGTAACGCCCACAACCTCGATGCCACCAGTTGCATGGCCCTCGAAGAGTTGATCAAATACATGAATGAGCGTAACCGCATACTCCTCGTCAGCGAAGTTCGCCCCGATACCATGAGAATATTCAAACGATCAGGACTAATAGACGTTATCAATTCGATAAACCTCTTTGAAGAGGAGGAATCAAACCCCACCCTCAGCACCGCCAAAGCCCTTAAACGGGCCAAAGACATTATAGGCGACCGAGAAACCAAGGTGTCGATCTATGCCACTGATCAGCGCTGATAACGGACAAAGCTATCCCCTACCATTTCAGCGTCGGCGGCAGGTATTTGGCAATCAATTCCTCATAGAAGGGCTTTAGTTCACTCCAAACAGGGGCTTCAGGACACTTCGTGTATAGATCGAACGGATTGAACCGCTTCACCCAAGGCAGCATCTTTCGGTCATGATCGTCGAGCAAGTGCTCGTATGCGCCCTCTCGATGCCAAGCATAAAAACTATGATAGCGGATCATATATAAAGCGGGATCGGGCAAATAGTTTTTAACGAGATGATACATATACTCGTCGTGTCCCCAGGACATGTATACATTTCTCAATCCACAGCCTTCTTCGTAGATTCCTTGACGCGTATTGTATCGGGCGTCGTTGAAGTCCTGATTGAGCTCGAAAAATTCTGGGTAGACAATCTTATCACTATACTGACATCCGACGGGAAAAGTGTCTCCCACCACGGCCCATTGGGGTTCGCCATAAATACATAGCAGTTTTCCTAAATCATGTATCAGTCCAACCAGAACAAACCAATCCTCGCAACCGCGGGAACGAATCGACTCAGACGTCTGTAACAGGTGTTGGATTTGCGGCAGGTCAATATCCGGATCGGAGTCATCGACGAGAGTGTTAAGCAATTCGAGCGCCTGTATAGTCGTCATCTCTTTCCGCTCTCGTTTTTCTCCTAGAAACTCTTCACGCTTCTTCATGACGAAGTCGAAAGACTGATGTTTGTGATTCAGGCGATAAAACTCCCTTACGCAATCCCTAGCCGGATCATCGTAATTGCGGTAGTTTTCTTTCTTTCTGGATTCAGGTTCCGGATAGGTGGCTGTCTCTACGAAATCCTCCCATTGGTCCAATTTATCGAGGGGATTTGATTCGGATTTCTGTGAGTTCATCGGGTAGTACTTTCTCTTCGAGTTTTGACATTCAGACCGTGTCCAAAATTTTTAAGAGTTTTGATATCCTTCTAATTCGCAATCCTGAAAATTGGGCTTACCACACAACTCGCTACTCAAAGCAAATTGGACCTTAATTAGGCTTTTCATTGCCCAAGCGGATCGGCTATCTTTCATTCCGTTTTTCAAAGTCTACCTGTTGATTTTTTTTAACATGTCCAAAATCGCTCTCAAAACAAACCTTCAGATCGGTATCGTGCCTACTCACATCAAGTTCGTCGGTGGACTCGTGCCCGACGAAAACGGTAAGATGCCTCGCGGCCAAGATGGGAAAATGCTCATCTCCACCGAACTCGAGCAAATCAACCAAACCTCTAGAATCGCCCCCAATTGCGCCCAAACCGCTGTATTCCCTGGGACAGACGAGGACGACATGAACGAACTGATTGAAGACATCAAGTCGCTGGGTCTTAAACCCCACATGATCATGATGGTTGCCGGCGGAAACCCAATGGATCCTGCTGACGAAGACAAGATTGTGCCCAGCCTAGTCGCAGGGCTTGAGGTTGCGAAGAAGCATGGGGTAGAGCACGTTGCCTCCACTTCGTTTGAGGAGTGGATGAAGCCCGGAGCTGCAACGCTGACGGGAAGTGCATTCGACGACGCCGTCGCTCAGCTTGTAAAACTCCACACCCGCGTTTGCCACGAAGTGGATATTCTCAATAGTTCCGTCAAGGCTTGGCACATGGAATTTCTCCGAGGAACCGAATTTCAAACGTTCACCGACATCAGCAAAGCATGGACTTTTGTGAAGGCAGCCAACGCAGCCATCGGAAAGCCCTTTTTCAAAGTTCTCGTCGACGCCGCTCACTGCGGAGACTCAATTCTCAGCATGGAAGAGAATGTCGCCGTGATCCAGGAGATGGGGAAAGCGGATGGATTCAGCATGTTCCACGCCTCAGCAAAAACAACCCGTGGCTGCCTTTCGACCGACGATGGTTGGATTGGAAATCTTCTAACTGCCTGTGCAGCAACCGGCAAACTCGAAATCGTTCTCGTCGAGCTTTTTCACCACGAAGATGCCGCCCTGGCGGGTTTACGGGAAGCGGATCCTCGACACGGCATCGATACTACTGACGGACGAACCTATTCCGAGACCGTTTGCGATGGCTTGGAAGAAGTCGCTCATCGGCTAAACAATCTAGTCAATCGCAGTATCCTGCCCCGATAACTCAAGCTCAGGGCACTCAACCCCAACCAGCCATGATTGTCCCAATTCAAATCATTACCCTCCTTTCTATTTTCAAAATCTCGGTTTTGGCCTCCGATTGGCCTCAGTGGAGAGGCCCCGATAGCAACGGAATCGCAAACGCATCAGATTTGCCAACCGTGTGGAGCAAATCCAAAAATATCGCCTGGAAAATTGCTCTTCCCGCCTGGAGCGGCTCAACGCCCATTGTTATAGGAAATCGCGTATTTGTGATGTCGCCATCCAAGCAAGCCCCAAAAAAGGCGGAACTGAAGGTACAGGCCCCGCCCAGTCGCGGTCCTCGCCCGGGCAGAGCGGCTGGCGGCGGGCGACCCCAACGTCGCCAGCAACAGGGCACCGTAGACGGTCCCGGCGGAAACGAGCTACTCATGATTTGCCTCTCACGCAAATACGGCACCGAACTGTGGCGAGCTCAAGTCGACTCAGGAAACGAGCTAAAGCGAAAGCAAAATAACAGTTCCCCCTCGCCTGTTAGCGATGGGAAACACGTCTGGGCAACCACTGGCAACGGAATCGTTCGCGCTTACACCATCGATGGCAAAGCACTCTGGAAAGTGAGCCTCGAAGAATCCTACGGTAAATTCGGGCTCAACTGGGGATTTGCATCCTCCCCACTTTTGCACGAGGGAAATCTGGTAATAGGCGTGGTCCGAGGGCAAAATACTGATGAGCCAGGATACGTCGTTGCTTTGGATGGAAAGACCGGGAGAGAAGTTTGGAAAGTAGATCGTCCTTCCGATGCACCCTATGAATCTAAAGATGCCTACACCACACCCATTCCCATCAAGGTTGATGGGGACACCCAAATCGTGGTTTCCGGCGGGGCTTACGTAACCAGCCATGACCCGAAAACGGGCAATGAGATTTGGCGTTCAGGTGGTTTGAATCCTGAGGATTCGCGAAACTACCGGATCATCGCTTCCCCCGTAGCAGCCAACGGAATCGTCTATGCCCCTTCTCGTAAGACTCCCCTCCTAGCGATCAAGGCAGACGGAAAGGGAGATGTCACCGAAAGTCACTTGGCCTGGAAAATGGAGGACAAAAGCGGGCCAGATGTCCCAACTCCAATCGTAGACGGAAACTACTTCTATGTATTGAATGATTTTGGACAAATTTCCTGCTTTGAAGCCCAGACCGGAACCGCCATCTGGGGTCCTGAAGAAACCGGAATTGGACGAGTCAGCTCTTCGCCACTACTAGCCGATGGAAAACTATACCTCGTCGGCGAAACCGCTGATGTGGCAGTGGTCCAAGCGGGACCAAAGTTCAAGCTGCTCGGTACCAACAGTCTCGATGATAGTTACACGCTATCCTCCCCTGCCGCAGCCGGAGATCAGATATTCATTCGGACCGGCAAGCACCTCTTTTGTCTGAGCAAGTCGTAGAAGCTCAATTATTCAATTGAGACCTTCAACAAAACTCTCCTTTGGGGAGCTGCTTTGGGTCGCGATTGCAATGGACATCCATGCGTTAACAAAATCTTTTGCGGGATTAATCCGCTCCTACAATTTCTATCAAAGCTAGAATCTCGCACTTAGCCGGACCCCAAATGATTCGGGGTCTCCTGGAGTTGCCGCGAAAATTTGTGGATTTATGAACGTGTAATACTGTTCGTCCCCAAGATTTTCGCCGTATATCACTACCGAATACCGTTCCTTTCTAAACCCGATCTGAGCGTCGAAAACTTCATGGCTCGCTTGGCGAAACATCGCGGTATTTCCCTCGTCAAAAAACGTTTCGCCTGCGCCGCGAAAAGTGGCCTGGAAGAAAATGCCATTATCTAAGCTGTAACGAGCAGATCCACGGAAAGTGGTGCTGGGCGTGAAAGGAACTTCATTTCCATTCAGATTCGCTCCGTTGAAAGGATCGATGTGCTCTTCGAAAGTGACACCGTTACTCCCAACGCTTCCTTCAATAACGAAATTCGGATTCGGCTGCCAAACAACTTCAGCCTCTACTCCGGAAGAAGAGACTTCGTCCGCTGTGATAACAATATAGTCTGTCGAATTAGGAACGGAACGTTCCAACTGGTAATTATCTATGGATATGTCGAACACCGTTAGCCGCACCTTAAAGGTGCTATCCGTGGTTGCGAACGAGAATCCAATCTCGTTTGACCAAGACGACTCGTCATTGAAACCGGCTAGATTCGGCAAATCCGTAAACGCGCTATAGCCCGCTGGCTTGAATGCGGATGCGGATCGTCCGATGAAGGAGAAATGATCGCTCATGACCGCTTCGAAACCTAAGTCGACGGAAGCATAAGTACCGTTCTTGTCAGCAATTATAGGAGCTAGTCCGACGGGCGATGATTTTTCCCGATCAATAGAGGCATCCGCTTTCTGGACACGGGCTCCGGCATCGAGGATGAACGTCTCTGTCACATCAAGGGAGACATGTCCAAACACCGCTATGCTATGCTCCTCTGTTTCGAAAACCGTATTCTCGGTAAAAACTGGGAAAAACGGCGGAGCCGGGAAGGCACGCGTAGTGTCTCCTCCGGTTTCCTTATCTTGGAAAAAAAGGCCAGTTCGCCAGTCAAGGGGACTTCCGCTGTCGTTCGACTCTAAGCGAAACTCTTGCGTAAACAGATTTTGGTCCTGCTGAATTACCGAGGTTGAAATCGGGTCCGGGCTCAAATCGAGATCCACCGTCGAGGGATCCAACTCCCATTTCTGAAAAGCCGTGATGGACTTTAAAACCCCCCATTCTAATTCTCTGTCAAGATGAACCGATATCTGATTTCGGCCAATCTGAGTTTCCCCTTCCAAGTTGGAACCCACAACAAATGGATCGGGGCTGAATAGAGAGGTTAATCGCTGGCTTCCGTCGTCAATCGACTCCGTGACCAATTTTAATCGAGCATTCCAGTCATTTCCCGGAGAGAAAAATAGATTGTACTGCGCCCCTCGCGCCTCCCTCGTATCGGTGCGGCGGTCGAGGGTAGCATTGTAAAGATACCCACCTCGCTCTTTGTGAAAGACCGTAAGACTGTGAGAAATACCTGAACCGGAAATGGGCCCGGAAATGTGCGCTCGAAACGCCCGCTTGCTGAAGGATCCGAATTCAGCCGCTAAATTGATGTGCTGCTCCTGCATTGGCTTCGGGCTTTGAATTTCAATCACGCCCGCAGGTCCGTTTCTACCAAAAAAGGACCCCATTGCTCCGCGATGGACGGTCAATGAATTACCTGAGAGCAATTCAGACGAATAAGTGAACACATCACCTGATGGAACGTCATCTATATACTGGGCCACTCCCGCCGGGCTAAAGAACAGAGTGTTGCCTGTGCCTCGAATCGAAATCACATCTCCATATCCACGCGTTTCACTCGAAGCGACGAAGAGGTTCGGCACGAGTGCCGACGTTTCCTGGACGGACTGCATTTGGTACAAATCTACCGCCCCCGTCGTGAAACCGCTAGAAAGTCCTCCTCTGTCGAGAAGGAGGTCTCCCGCAATCACTCGAATGGGTGACAACTCGAAGATCTCAGCACTAGGCTGATAAGAGGACTGTCCCAAGGCACTCAAGCCGGATAGCAGCCCCAAGAGAAATTTGTAAACCTGTTTCATTGATTTTAGTTAAATGGACGTTGGCGACTTTGAAGAACTAATTTCGCACACAAAACAATAAAAATGGACCTAATTGTCCGATTATTTACCCGCCATCATTTCAAAGTAACTCAGCAAATTAGCCTCTGATTCGTCCGAATTTTGGAATTTGCACCTAATGAAGAATCATGTGCTAACATTCTTTCTTACCTCTCTCACTCACCCTGCTCATCGCGAGTCAGCTTCGTTTGCCGATATTCCGTCTTGGCTAACGAATCAAAATGGCGTCTTCGCAACCGACGTTTCTCCCGTAAATTGGCAGGCGAGACTCCTCTTCGAAATCCATTTAGAAAACAAGAGCAAAGCAACTCCGATTCTGGTGGACGACAAACTCATTTTTACCGCAGAACCCGCCTACCTCATTTGTGCAGAAAGTAAAACCGGAAAAGTAATCTGGGAGCGATCGAACGACCTAATGTAGCTGAACAATATCACCGATTCCACTGCATTTCTCCGGACCTACGAGTCGCTGCAAGCGGTCAGTAGCCTTTAGGAAAGACCCGCGGAGCACTTCTGCGCAATAAAACACCGATAGTCTTCGTAAACTCGAACAGAGTCCTACATGAGAATTAGTATGCCCAACGCCCTCAAAATAATTGTTCCCCTTCTCTCGCTGACCTGCCTCATCACAGCTGAATCCAGCGATTGGCCACGATTCTTGGGTCCAGATGGGAATGGAGTCGTTCTAGAAGATGACGCTTTGAACACCGACTGGACGGCCAATCCTCCAAAGATCTTGTGGACGCGGCAAATTGGATTGGGCTGTTCTTCATTCGCGGTTGCAGACAGCAAAGCACTGTCACTGGGCAATACCGATAATCAAGATACCGTATGGTGCTTTGATACAAAAACCGGTGCTCTCATTTGGAGACATACGTATGACGAACCCAAAGGGGCAAAATACTATTCCGGTGGAACCTCCTCAACTCCTGCGATTGATGAAGATCGCGTCTACACGGTAAGCAAACAAGGAAAACTATTCTGCCTAGACTTGGATTCAGGCAAAGTTATTTGGGAACGCAACTACTCCGACGACTTCGATGGACGCCGCCAATCATGGGGATGGGCCGCTTCACCTGTCGTATACAAGAACCTGCTCCTCATAGATCCCGGCGCAAAGGATGGGGCCTTGGTCGCTCTCGAGAAAAATACCGGTGAGACCGTTTGGAAGATTGGTACGGAAGAACCCGGCTACTCGACCCCGGTCGTGTACCAAGACCGTGGCCGAGACCGCGTTTCCGTTTTCCATAAAAAGGCGCTGGTTGGATACGATCTGGAAAGCCCAAGAGATCCGCTCTTTCGATACTCCTGGAGAACTAGCTATGGAGCCAATGCTTCCAACCCTCATTTTCGCGAAGGAAAATTCTATATTAGCTCAGGCTACGGATCAGGATACGCGGTAATTGATGTCACTAAACCGGAACCAGAACTGCTGCATCGTGATCGTGAGCTTATATTAAAAATTCAAACTAGTGTACTCGTCGGCGATCATGTCATCGCCCACTATGGAGGTGATGGCGACCCCAGAAACTTGGTCGCATTGAACTTCGAATCCGGAGAAATCGCTTGGAAACAAGAAGTCCCTGGAGATCTCGGTAACGTTATCGCGATCGGCGACCACTTGATAGTATTCACGGACTCTGGACACGTCATTCTCGGTAAAGACCAAGGTGATCACTTCCAAGAAATCGGCAGAAATCATGCTCTCCAAGGAACCTCTTGGGCTCCCCCTTCCTATGCCAACGGTCGCCTCTATCTGAGAAACAACCTCGGAAAAGCGATCTGCCTAGATGTTTCGAAAACAAACTAAGCGCAACTCAACCCTAATCTCCAGCCTCCCAATCCAACTAGGATCAACCCGCAAGAAATCCGACATCTATGGCGAAACTTGACTAGTGGTGTAAGACGAAGCGGGTGACGCTAATATAAAGGCGGTGCCCCGCGTTTCATCGGTATACGTTGATCGAGAAACTTTACTTTCTTGGGATCGCTAAAAAATCCGGCTTCAGTCAATGGGGTACGAAAAAACCCCGGAGCGATACAGTTTACTTGAATGTTGTCCTTCGCCCATTCCAAGGCCAAGGTTTTAGTCAGCTGGCCAATAGCGGCTTTCGTCATTCCATAGACGGGCATACCCCCAATTCCTGTCAGAGTCATCATAGAACCTGTATTCTTTACTTTACTACAATCAGACTTGTACAAGCGGGGGCAGGCAGCCTGACAAAGCCAAAAAATGCTTTCCAAATTAATCGCCATTGGCGTTTTGCAGTCGTCTTCCGGTACGTCTATCGCCTGCTTGCGCCTATTAGTTCCATTATTGTTTACTAGGATATCTATACCTCCTAGCTTCGCACCTGTTTCATCTACTAAAGTCTCCGATACTTCCTTCGTCCCCAAGTTCGCGACGAAAGGTACCGCAGAGCCTCCCTTCTCTTCGATCTGTCGAATCGTCTCAGCGATCTTTTGAGGCTGCGTTTTGTACACCCAAAGTCGCTCCGGCTTCTGCATAGCAAACCGCTATCGAACGACCGATTCCACTACTCGCACCCGTTATCAAGGCCCGCTTTCCTTTTACTGAGAAAAGTTGTTCGAAAATACTCATGTTACTACGACTCGAAATCCCGTTGCAGGTCAGCTAGTGCGGGAACATTTCGCATGTATCCAAGAAACGACCAAAAACCTACGTTAATCAGAATCGCAGCAACCAAGATAGAAATATTCAATACAGGGGCCGCCACACCGAGATACCTCATAGAGGGAATGATGGATACAATCGCTGCACAGATCCCAATTCCCAGGCCCCAGAAAATTAGCGATTTTAATTCGCTGAGGACCACTTTCTTGCGCACGCGATTTGGTATGCCGATCGCATCCATAAGGGCGAATTCGTGACGACGCTCCGACAAGTTACGAGCCACCACTACACCCAATCCAGCACTTCCTAAAATAACGCCGAGACCTCCCAGAACATGGAAAATAGCGATGTAGGTATTTTCAACTTCGTGAAAGGACTGTAGCCGATCAGATGCGATCTCTACTTGTCCCCCCCATGCACTAAGGACGGATTCAATTCGAGAACGGCTCTTCTCAATATCGATGTCCCAGGAATCGAGCAGGAAAAGCTGGTACCCCTCATGTTGGGGATATTTCTCCAAGAACACGCTTTCATCGAGAATCAGGCTCCCTTGGAAAACCGTATCGCTGATCGCTCCGATTAATTCGACCTCAAATGTATTTCCACCACTGTCCGTATATACTAAGCGATCTCCCAATTTCCGTTTCAGTGCCCACTGTAAAGTCGCACTGTCAACAAACGCCGGCACCACCGAATCGTCGGAGATTTCCTTTAAAAGATTCCAACCCTTACTAGAATCTAATCCTTCCCGAATCGAATGGAAGGTGAAGGCTCCTCTGTCTGCCAAGGTCGAGCTGTCTAAGGATAGCAATCGCGGGTTCGCGGTTTGGTTCAGATTAAAGCAGCTGGCATCGTCGCCCTGACCAACGCGAATTGGGTTGATCGCGTTGTCACCATCCAGACCAAAAAGATTGTCAGATCCTGAATAGTCGCCCGGGTCACTCAGCGGAATCGAAGTCTCCACCCAGTAGGTATACCCTCCATATCCATTTTTTGGGTCATCCCCACTGGTGTCTTTCTCCTTCCGAAAAGCCGCAACCGAAACCACAAGAAATACACCGCAGGCCAAGGTCCCTACAACCGTCAGACTCCGAATAGGTCGGCGGCTGTTATTGATCCTACCCAATTTGGCCAGATCCAAAAGCTCTGCGCCAATCACTCTAGCAAAGTTAAACCGGAAAGCGCAAATTCCCAGGCCTCCCACTAGGAGGCAGAAACCCACTAGGAAAAAGCCAATCTGCAGCGGAAGTCTCCCCAACAAGGAAAGTCCAAACAAAGTCAATCCCCCTGCAAGGCCGGCACTGCCAATCTTAAGGGACCACCGTCCCTTAGACGTAACCGCTACGCCACTCTCTTCCGACCCCTGCTGCAAGCGAAAGCTGGCTTGGGTCTTGCTTTGCTTTCTAAGAACAAACCAGATGGAGCCCATCGCCAGCCCTATATTCGTCACTATTCCAATCGCAATCGTTGTGAGGCTACTTGAAACACCGAACATCAATCCCACAGAATTCTCACTCCAGATCGTTTCTAAAAATCGAAGCACCCCAAAGGTGTATCCATAAGCTAGTGGCACCGCCGCGAGAGAACCAACTACTACAATGAGTAACGCACCCGCAAATCTCCAACGGTAGATTCGCTTATCGCTGATCCCTAACGACGACAAAAGTGCATTTTCACGATTAACTTGCTGTATCGAAAAGCTGAAGAGCATCCCAACGAGGCTCAATGAAGCAATGATCAAAAAGAAGCTCATACTAATGAAGAGCCCCCCAATATCAACCGGTGAATTGGCCGACTCCAATGCCGCATCCCTCAGCGAAACGGTTTGCATGCCCAACATCCTAGGGTCGAGAACGGCCCTAATCTCTTCCGTCAGCTCATCGGATCCTTGTAAGGACTTCGGCACTCTTAAACCCGTATACACTCCCCACCGATTGGACCATTGAGCTTCGCCTGAGGCGAGAGAGATGAAGGCCTTAGGGGCACCCTTGAAATCATCCCAATATTCTTCATCCTTATCCCGAATTCGATCGAGATCCAGAGGCATCCCCGCGTCCCAATCACTCGAATCATCAGCCCCTGCGACTCCAGGGAATTCCGGCATCCAAAGAGAGTCGGCGACCAGTCCAGAATGAGGAACAATCGATCGAATCGTGAAGGTGCTTGTCGCTTCAACAAGGAGACTCGACTGGTCAACTACATAGTAACTGATATCCAAAGAATCCCCAACTGACGCTTCCAAATCATCTGCGAGCCATCGGGTGACAACCGCTTCATCCGAACCTAACGCTTCGTCTAAGAAAGGTGCTGCATCCGGATCAACCGCAGTTACCATCGAGTAAGGTGTTTCGCGACTACTAATTTCCAAGGTATTGGCTAGATAAGTTATCACTGGCTCCGCCAAAGGTACACGTTTCTGGATCGCGGCCACCATTGCCTTATCCAGAAAAACACGCTCGCTACGAATTTCGGTCGCTTCTGCTAGCGGAATATCTACGAGCGATAATCCGTAGTCTGCCAAGGTTAAAAGAGGATCTACAAGGGTGAGAACGTCTTCCGAGCCTTGCTTTCCTCTTTCATTCGATGAGTCCTTTAGCAAAATCAAATTGGCTCTCCCAGGGTATTCGATCTGTTCTTGTACCCAGTTTATTGGGGCAAACAACGTAAAAGGAGATATCTGATTTGCCTCGAGGCCAAAACGCCCAAACTGGTCATCGGAAATTACCGCCGAAACCGTCACCCTAATCCCAATCACATTATCTTTGCTCCCGGACATCGGCGCATGTCGTGAAAGCAAACCCGGTTTCTCTAGCCGCATCACAAAGGATTCTCCTTCTTTCAATTGGAGACGCTCTGCTAATCGCTGATTTACGGCGACGGTGTTTCTAGCATCAAAATTCGGCGGGTTCGTCGGTTTGGGTGCGAATTTCCAATATCGTTCATCGACGCCCATCACCTGCATCTGCGGGGCCAAAAGGCTTATCTCCGACCGGGAAGCGCTTCCTCTCAGCATCAAAATGGGTGCAGATTCCATCCCTAAGTTCAATTCAATAGATTCGGCTAGCGATTCGCCTACGAATCGATCGCCGACCGTAAGAACGTATTCAGTTTTCCCCACTCGCAGTTCCGCGAGTCGCTTTAGTGCAGCACCAACAGAATCGCCCGCCAGCAAAGCCCCAAGAAGCACCATCGCTCCGACCATGGTTCCGGCGACGACTCCCAGGTGGGACTTTCGATAGTACCAAAGACTGCGTAGGAGGAACCTTAGTTGCATGAGACTTTGTGAAACAACACCTACCCTTGCCGAAGCTTTCCATTCTCCAAGGAGTATACTCTACCCATTCGATTCGCTAGGGCCATATTGTGAGTTACAGTCACAAAGGTCACATCGTGCTGGTTATTCAACTGAGTAAACAAATCCGCTACTTGATCTCCCATCGAAGGGTCCAAAGAGCCGGTTGGCTCGTCAGCAAGAACGAGAGCGGGCTGATTTATCAACGCTCTCGCAACCGCCGTTCGAAGTCGTTCGCCGCCCGATAGTTGAAAGGGCATATGCTCCAACCGGTGCTCCAAGCCTAATTCCTTAATCAACTTCTTTGCTCGTTCTCTCGTCTCATCTTCGCTCTCTTGCCATTCACCTGCCAAGCGAGGGATTAAGACATTCTCCAAGACTGAGCATTGAGGAAGCAGAAAATGTTGCTGGAAAACAAAACCGAGTGTGCGATTCCGGAATCGGGCCCTTTCATCGGCGTCCATCCCTTCTAACCTTTTTCCAGTAATCGAAACGGATCCGCTTGATTGAATGTCCAAAGTCCCTAGGATGTTTAATAAAGTGGTCTTTCCACAACCCGAAGGTCCTACGATGGCAATGGAGTCACCTTTCAATACTTTGAGCTCAAGCTCATCTAGCACGGTAATATCACCCGCCAGTCCTGAGTATTGCTTAACTAGATTTTGAATTTCAATCATCAGTCTATAAAAACTAGAATTAATCGGACACACTCCAACGCTTCGCCTTCATTTCAAACTGAGGAAGCGTTCCCAACTCCACAATATCTACGGGTATTCTCAAAGCAAATACTTCCCTCAAACCCTTCTGTAGCTTCATTCTCATGAGTTCATCTTCGACATCCGAAATATTTTCCACCCGAATCCTAGCCTGAACCATAGGATCCCGCTTGCTAATACTCACCTGGTACTCCCCAAACCCCTCAAATGAACGAATAACCGCGTCCACTGCACTTGGGTGGAGATTAATTCCACGAACCACAACCATGTCATCGGCACGACCGATTATTCCCCCTTCTAGCGCAAATGCTCGAGGGTCTTCCCCTTCAACCCGAACCGGTTTTACGAGATCTCCAGTCCGATATCGGAACAAAGGACTTCCGTTCCGGCCCAAAGTCGTCAGCACCAGTTCACCTATATTTCCGAAGTCAATGGCTCGACCCGTTTCAGGTTCAACCACTTCTGCATAATAGGCCTCGTGAATTATCCTCAGAAGATTCGGATTTTCTTTGTCGGAGTAAGTGACCGGTCCTACTTCAGTCATTCCATGATGATCGAATACTCGGGCCCCTCCCCAACCTTGTTCAATTCTACTTCTAACTTCCGCTACACTTCCCCCCGGTTCGCCTCCTACGATGATACTTCTTACCGAGCATTTCGTTAGATCAACGTTTTCCCTTTCTGCCACATTCATCAAATGGAGGGCATAGGTTGGCGTGCAACAAAGCCACTGCGGCTCGTGTCGAAGGATCATCTGAAGCCGCTCAAAGCTTTGCTGTCCGCCAAGCGGGATACAACGAAGATCTACTTTTGACGCCGCCTCAAATGCCGCCCAAAATCCAATAAACGGACCAAACGAAAAAGGAAAGATTGCCGTCTCGCCCGCTTTTGCGCCACAGACCCGCCAAATGTAAGCCCAACTGTCGATGATCCAACTCCAACTTTCGGGAGTATCCAGCCAAGCCATAGGGCGACCCGTTGTTCCGCTCGTCTGGTGTAGTCTTGTGTAATCTTTTAAGTCATACGACAAGTTCGATCCATAGGGTGGATTCGCCCCATAATCCTCGGCAAGCTCCCGCTTCGTGGTAAAGGGCATTTTTTCAGAAAAAGCATCCAAACTATCAAAGCCCTTCGATCGTCCGTACTCAGCGATCTTGGGCTGATAGAAAGCATTGCCCTTCACCGCGATGGCTATCGCCGTGTTCAATGAGGCTAGCTGCTGTTCAGCTAGACCCATCTACCCTCGTGTATCGCTCTCCGAAATCGCTGCCGGAGAAATACTCTTAGCATGGGCAGGTGCAGGAGCTGGCTTGTAAACCGTAACGAGACACCCCCCGAGAGCCGCCAACACGATGCCAAGGAAAAACTGCCATGGAACGGCGGATACACCCCCCTGAGGGGGGTGAAGCTTCATGGATACGATAGCATTCACCACTGGCGCACCCGCAAACACAATGGACATTACAGCTGCTGGAGTACCTTTGGCCCCAAAGGCGAGTAGAATGCAAAATGCACCCAGAGCTCCCAAGAGGCCCGCTACAAAGGAAAGTGAAATTCCTTTCGTAGGAAACGTGAATGCAGCCCCTTGAAACCTGAGCAGGATAATTGGAACGATGATAGCGATTACGAGATAAGCCACTCCGACAAACAGAAATGCTTTGTACCTACCCAAAACAGGATCTTTCATCGCGATTTGACCGGTGTGTAAGAAAATGCCGTATAGCCCGAAAAAGAGAGCCGTCATTAAAGAGTAGATAAGCCAATTCATAGAATTTTAGAGGATATATTATATTATTATCGTTAATACAGAAAAATAGCTACAGATGCTGCGATTCCTGAGCGGCCTTGAGTTTCTCCCGCAACTCAGGCGGAATTTCAATCGACACGATCTCTCCATTATTCCGATCAAGCCGGACGCTGGCGGTAACAACACGTCCCGAGGCGACCAGCACATTATCAGACTCGGTTTCTTTGAAGAAGTAATAGAGGCAGCGCAACGATCTCCGACGAATTTCCTGGATCGTCAGCCGAATATTTATTCGGTCTTCAAAGCGGATCGGCTTGAAAAAATCGCAGGACGCTTGAACCCGCGGCCAACCTACCGAGACATCGCCTATTCTTTCGTGCACTCCGTGACCCAACGAACGAAAAAATGCGTGCTCAGTCATTTCCATATAGCGGTAAAAATTCGAGAAATGGACGATACCAGCCATATCGGTCTCTGCGAATTCCACTATCCGCTCGTATTCAAAACAATATGGCTTTGGCTCTAGTCTACTCATTTTTAGATATTGATTGTACCAATGATTCCATGGCAGTAATAAACGAGTCCTTCATTGCCTCCATAGAAAAATGCTGTTCCACCCCAAATCGACCCCGATCCCCAATTTCCACCAGTCTTTCCGGTTTTTCCAATAAGTCGTGCCAGGCAGCAGCAAGTTCTTCAGGGCTATCCATATTGACGCATACGCCTCCTCCGCTTGACTCTATCAATTCGGGAAACGCCGACCGATTCGGCTGAACGACAGGCACCGAAGAGGCCATCGCCTCGATCACATACAACCCAAAAGCTTCTTCGTATTGAACTGGGACTGTAAAGACAGAGAGCCGGCTCAGAAAATCCTGTTTTTCTTCGCGTGAAATATTGGGTCGCCACCCAACCGCATCGGCTAGGCCCGAATCAGACAGCTTCTTCTTTAGAGACTCTACAAGAGGAAGATCCCCTTGCGTCATTGCTCCAGCTACTTCAAGGCGGCAATTTTCATTGCCCAACTGAACACGTAGATGAATAAACGCATCCACTAAGAGTGCGAGTCCCTTGGCTTCACACATTCGAGCCAAGTATCCGATCGCGGGAACATTTAACGACTTTCCACCGCGAAAGCCTTCGAGGTTTATCCCATTGTACTGCGTTTTTATCACCCCTTCATCCAAGCCTAGTCGTTTTTCCATCAGACGACCATAAAAATTGCTCGGTCCCAACAGTAGGTCTGCGTCTCGACAGCGCTCTGCCATTAAAGTCCAGCACCGTTCACGGAACTCGTCTGGAAGCGAATCTAAAAAGGAATCCTCACCCTGGAAACAGCAGACAACTGGTATGTTCCACTGCTTCTTTATCTCCCTTGCGAATCCGGACTGCAACGCCGTCGACAAACAAAGTACATCCGGCCGGCCATGATCATTGATCCATGAATACAGTTTGCAAAGTTCCTTTTCGAAGTCCACACCATCCAGTCGCAGCATTTCGAAGGTCATTTCGCCATGATCACGTGCAGAGGTCATATGACTCCGCTTCGCCACAGATTGCAAAAGCCCGGGTTTGTTTAGCAGTCGATCAATCCACTCCGGGGAATGCCTAAAGATCGAAAACTTCTGCTGCAGGTAAATATTGATGCCTCCGAAAAATACCGGTGAATCCGAATCGAGCCCTTCAGATTCTTCATCTAGCATCAAAGGCAGATACATAGGCAAAAGTTCCGCCTCATGCCCCGATTGAATTAACGCATTCGCAAGAGCATTGTCACGCATACACGCACCGCAATAATAGCTTCCTGTCCCTGGCGTTAAAAAAGTGATCTTCATCTAAAAATCAGGCAAAAAATCCTGTCGACACCCGAAGGCTAGCTCGACTGATGGAGACTTAAGTAAAGTCCAGCCCGACGCAAGACGATGTGGGTTTCCTACCCAAAAACTAGGGAAAAATTCAGTGGGTGCTCTGTTTAATTAAGCGCTAGCCCTTACCAATGGACCACCGTGAGATAGAGGCTCGGGAAGTTCCGTTATTTCGCCGATCGCTGCCATCAATGGACCGAAATCTTTACCAACTAAATCGCCGATCAAGCAATCCGTCAACGTACCTCTCAACTCCGCATGGTTGCGAATTAGCTTACCAAAACTAAAATCGTTGTCATAGAAGGCATACACTAAGCTCCTCATCGTTTCGATTGCACTGCACAGTTGTTCACCGTAATCGTTGAAATGCGATGCAGAGGGGTCTCCTGCTTTGAGAGCCGCGTCTATCGCGTCCGCTGCCATTTCACCACTCTTCAACGCAAGGAAAACTCCCGACGAAAAGACGGGGTCAAGGAAGGCAAAAGCATCTCCGGTCAACACGATTCCGTCACCGGCACAATGCTCTGACCGGTAAGAATAATCGCCCGTTACCCAATACTCTCCAAACTGTTCACCGCATGAAAGGTGGTCCTTGATCCAAACGTTATTCTCAATTTCCCGCTCGAATATGGCTTTTGGATCGCGCGTATCTTGATAGAGGTAGTCCCGTTCCGCTACGATTCCTGAGCTCACAATATCGTCCTTCATAGGAATGTTCCAAAACCATCCGCGGTCCTTTAAGTAGGCCACGGTCGTGGCTCCTTCGTCTAGGCCGGGATCTCGCTTCGCTCCCTTGTAGAGGGTCCAGATCGCGATTTTGTTCAGCTTGGGATCTCGTTTTCTCCAGCGTTTCTTCGACTGAAACAGACTGTCGCGACCTGAAGCGTCTGCTGTAATGGAAGCTCTGACCTCAAATCGACTGCCACTCTTGTCCTCAGCTATCACGCCGACTACTTTTTCTCCCTCGTAAAGAAAGTCGACTACCTGAGTTTCCTCGCGGACTTCAGCACCCTTAGAGCGGGCGTTATCGAGCATCAGCTCGTCAAAATCTGACCGCTGCACCTGCCAAGTAGTCGCCGCCGGATGGTCTAAGTGCTGGAAAAAATAAAAAGGAGCCGACATCTCGCCGTCGCTCGTAACAAACTGTACGCTATTTTTTTTTGTGTAAGCCCGCTCATTCAGCTTCTCCACGATCCCTAATCGATCGAATGTGAAATAGCAAAAGGGCATGAGCGACTCGCCCACGTGATACCGCGGAAACTTCGATTTCTCCAATATGACGACGCTCCTCCCTTTTTCCGCCAACAAAGCTCCAACGGTCGAACCTGCAGGTCCCCCGCCAATCACTATCGCATCGTATTTTTTCATTCTGCTCTCGCTTTTTACTTTTGGAACTACGTTCTCTCTAGCCAAAACTCCACTCTTATCCCGGAGACTTATTCTTTCAAGTATTCGTCGACCACCATTCAGATTCAAACTAGTTCAACAATGATTCAAATCTGCTTATTCATGGTAAGTACTATTTTTTGATCTCAAAAACTAGGGAGTTGATCCAAAGTAAACTTCACTCTACCGATTTGATCGGTGGAGTCTATACAAGTCGCGAGGTCACATGCTTTGGAAGGAAGAACTTAAAGAGCAGGTTGTCGACGCATAGCAGCCCACGGCGATGCAAGCGAATGTTTTCACTATCGTATTCAAGAAGTCCCTCTTCCGCTAGCTCTTTAAGCTCATTCTCATACCGCTCTGACAAATCGACGCCGAACTTCGTTCTAAAGTAGTCGATCGACACGCGTCCCAATTTCATTTGAAGCAAGAACTCCCGAATCATTCGTTCCTCCACATTGGTCTTCAATGCCCGATGCACTGGAAGTTCCCCTTTCTCGATCGCTTCCGCGTAATGAGTGATTTCATTTACGTTTTGGTAATGCACACCCGCGATGTGAGAAATGGATGCGACGCCCAGACCGAGCAAGTCCGCTCCCGTCCAAAGCTCGTCACGGTATATGAACTTTGTCTTATCCGGATGGAGGACAGCGGTGTATCCACTGCTAATCGAATACCCCGCGCTCTCAAGAGCCTCGAAGGCCTCTTTGACCCAACGGCGTTTCACTTGCCAGTCGGCAACCGGAGCGGTCAACGATCCGCTTTCCTTCATCTCTTTGTAAATCGTCGTGTTGTAAGGAATCTCCATCTGGTAGATGGTCACGCTATCAGGACGTAGCTTTAGGGTCTCTTCGATATTGCGCTGCCAATTCGCTTCCGTCTCCTCGAGCATCCCGGCGATTAGATCGATGTTGATCTGATCAAAGCCCTCACTTTTAGCCGCCTCGTAACCCTTGTAAACCTCGGAAGCCTTGTGTGCTCGCCCGTTGATTTCCAGAATGCGGCTATCAAAATTCTCGATTCCTAAACTCAGTCGCGTAACCCCGATATTCTTGATCGCTTTAACTTTGCGCGGATTAAGTGTTCCAGGCTCCCCTTCAAACGCAACCTCTTCTGCCTCGTCCCAAGGCAGGATCGCCTTCATCCTATCGGTCAATTCCGTAAGCTGCGGCCCGGAAAGATAGGACGGTGTACCCCCCCCAAAATAGATAAAACGAGGCTTTCGACCCGCTATTCGTGGAGTATTAGCAAAATACTCAAGTTCGGTTATCGTTTTGTCCAAGTAGTCCTTAATCTCCGAGGCATTCTTGTCCGTGTAGACCCGGAAGTAGCAAAAGTGACAACGCTTGCGGCAAAACGGAATATGATGGTACACCCCTAAAGACGCTCCATCATCATACGTCTGCTCAAAGGCCGCCTCCACTTCCTTTGTATTTTCTGGCGACCAAAACGAGAAGGGAGGGTAGTTAGAGATGAAATAGTTGCCCGCTTCCGTAGGCGTTTTCTTCGGCTCAACAGCCTCTGCAATCGAACTCATAATATTTGCACTAAATTTTGGTTTCACCCGATTCCAATGAGAAAAGGGTACCATCCTGACTTCCAATAATTAGCCTTCCGTTGGCAAAGACCGGCGAGGCGATCAATGGCGACCCTAATTCTATTTTCCAAAGTTCGATCCCATCATCCTGGCTGACGGCATAAAGCCAGCCGTCCGTGGAACCCACCACAACGGCATCGCTGAAAGCGAGAGGCGAGCTATCCACCCTACCTGAAGTCTGATAGGTCCAAGCGGAGACTCCCATCTCCCGATCGATCGCGTGAAGCCGCTTATCTCGAGATCCAATGAAAACGTGAGTTTCGTTCACCGCAGGCGAGCTGAAAAACGGAAATTGGCGGTCTGAATAAGTCCAAAGTTGCCCTCGATCACCTGGATCAAATGCCAGCACCTCATTCGCGTAATTTCCGCTGTATCCAATTCCATCGTACACCGCAACAGAGCATGGGATATACGCGTTTGTTTCGTACTGCTCGATTGACTCTCCGTTTTCCAGATTTACGATGTGTAGAAAAGCATCGCACCCTCCGAATATGATTCGCTTTTCATCGAGCATCGCCGGAGAGCCGTTTATGATATTATCTGTTTGGTACGACCAAATATCGGCACCGTCTGACGCCTTTAAACAACGTAGGACGCCATCATTACCCGCAATTAGCACCCAGAGTTCTCTATCGATTGGACCCTGAACCAAATTAGCTCCTGCCGCTACTTTGTCATCGAATTGACGTCGCCATCGCTCCGCCCCGGTTAGTCGATCCAAAGCGTAAAACTGACCATCATTGGCACCGAAAAGAACGAGCTCGGAAGTAATCGCAGGTTCAGACTCAACTACATCCCCAGTTTCAAACCGCCACAACTCTTCTCCCGTCTCTATATTGACCGCAAAAAACACCCCGTTATCGCTCCCAAAGTACACCTCTGTTCCATAGACTCCCGCATCTCCAGAAATGGGTGCTTCTGCATCAAAACTCCAAGCAATACGTGGAGAATTGATCACCTGGTCGGGAATTGAGCCGCTCATGAATGAGCTTCCTCTTGGTAACGCCCAACTCATTGTTTGGAACCTATCGACTTCCGTTTGAATGGCATTCTCCTCTCCGGAATCCTGTGATTTACAGGATACCAGAAACAACAAAAGAGTCAGGACGTACGCAGTCTTCATCACACACACCTGACAACGTCGCTGATCGCATTCGAATAAATGGCTTCGAAATCTGATAGACCCACAGGACAAGGATTAAAGCGACCTGTCCATTGATGCAACGCTCCTCCAGCCAGCCGTTTAACATCCGCCGCGCCTATTCCCATTTCTGAGAGACTCTTCAAACCTGCAGTATCCTTTAAGGTGTCTAACCAGTCCGCTAAGTCGAGTTTCCCCAAACCACACAAAGGGATAAACGACTCATAGGATCGATAGATTTCATCTATTTCAGGATCCAAACGATTAAATCGAATGACATGGGGCAGCATGAGCGATACCGCATGACCATGTGTTACGTCAAAGAATGCTGTCAGCGGGTTAGCGCAGGCATGAGCCGCTCCAAGCATACTGTTCTCGATCGCCAGCCCTGCGAAGGCTGCCCCCAGCAGCATATTGCTTCTATCTTCGAGGCTAGCTGTACCATTGGTAACTGAGTGTATCGAACTGGCGAGCAATCGAAAGGCCTCCAAAGAATGAATGTTGGAAATCGGATTTCGTGGTAGGCATACCGCCGTTTCCAAAGCGTGGGCAAGTGCATCCAAACCGGCTAGGCTGGCGACGAGTTTAGGCTGGGAAGCTGTTAGTTCTGGATCTAGAAGAGCGACTTGGGCCAAGGCTTTTACATCCCCACAGGCCATCTTTGCATGCGTCTCGTCATCGCTAATGAGAGCGTAAGACTGGCATTCGCTTCCAGTACCTGAAGTGGTTGGGACCGCAATAAAAGGCAACATGGGATGGGTCGCTTTTCCGTATCCATGATAGTCCTTCATCTCACCCCCGTTAGTCAGGAGGAAATTGCAACCCTTCGCCGTATCCATGCTGCTACCGCCCCCGAGACCAATCAGGAGGTCAACTCCCGCTTCAAGGGCAAAGTCTCGACAGTTCGAGACGCAATTATTGGTTGGGTTCTCTTCAGCCCCACCAAAAACCAATGCCTCACAATTAGCTTTCTCCAAAATTGACAGTGTCCGCTCGGCGTGCCCGGCTTGCAGGATTCCCTCATCGGTAACAATTAATGTCTTCGAACCCCCATTTTCCTTAATAAAATCCGGAAGTTTCTCAAGCATACCGGGACCAAACGCGATCCTCGGACTGGGTCTCGTCACAAAATCCACGGCTAAGCAATCTTTCGAGTCTTCGATTGGATGGCCCGGCGGCGATATAAGAATTCAAACAAGTTTCCTTCATGCGGCTGCTCCCATTGTACCCAGTTAGTCGGTACAGATCCCAAATTCAGTCGATCAATATCAGGGCTAGCCATAAGATCTCTCATCCAATCCTCATCTTCCGTCACCGCAGATACGACCAAAGTTGAACCGATCGCGTCAAGCATCTCCGACTGAGGTCGCTCCACAACGCTGACAAACGGAAACATGTATTCAGTATTCGCAAGAGGGTGATCGGGATCAGCGCACGCAATCAGGGTCGGGCAGAGAAAAGTTTGCCCATGCTTTTCGACCAATCGAGGTCCTTTGCGGTATTTAGCAGTCAGGTCTATAGCTCCAGGCGTCTTCAAGGCATCGTCAATAGCCTCATTCATTGCTTTAGCGAAATCTGCGTTCGCAAATCCGCAAAGCAAAGCATCTTTATCGTCCCTCGATTTTGGCTCAACTCCAGCAAGCTTTTTTGCCATCGCATTCGAAATCTCTTCAAAATGGGAAGGAACCATAACCGAGGAAGCATTGATGCAACTACGTCCCCCATTTGCAGCTACAGACTCAACCATTACGCCTAGGTGCTTTTCCCATTCGTTCGCCATGTCCTCGCCTATCAGAACCTTGCTTCTTCCAGTTCCGTGGACCTGTATATTGCTGTACTTGGAATACTTTTTAACCGTTGCGTCACTTCCAAAAACGATACCTCGCCCGCAAGAAAAAAGCATGGCATCCCCTCCTTCGTGGGTCGTGGGATAAAATCCGAAGGCCTCTTTGGGAAACCCTGCTTGAATCATGGCTTGGATAATCCGGTAAGGAGTCAGAGGATCTTCACGTCCTGGCTTTAAAAATACAGGCGTTTTCATCACAAGAGCCGGCAGCCACAACGAATTCACGCCTGGGGAATTGCTCGGCAATGTAACTCCAAGGCTATCCGCCATTGGATAGAAGTTAATATCAATATCACCAAGTCGAGCACATCCATTGTCGAAAAGTTCGGGCGGCAAGCCACGCGTCAAGCCCGCCAATACCGAACGGATGTTCTGCAGGGCGGCGGCCACCTTAAACATGTTCGATCGGCAAAGCGAGTGAGGTAATCCAGTTAATTCCGAGAGTGCGTTTACATAGTCGGCGACCCCGTGAGTTTCATCATCTATTCCAAAGGGAAGATCTCCCTCCAAGTAAATGTCAGCCGCCTTTTCAGCGTAGCTTAGTAGCGTATCAGTTGGAATGGCCCTTAAGGCTTCCCGACCTTTTTCAATCAAAAGCTTGTCGCGGCGTATGATTCCGGCGTTTGCTACGCTTACTTCAAGTCGGGCACCGGACTTCAAAACCTTGCCTAGATCATTTGTGTCTAAGCTCTTGTAGACTTCGCCAAACCTAAGAACCGGTAAATGTGATATTTTATCTTCCATCAAATTTTGCTCCTGTGATAAATCCGCTCTTACTTGCGATATCTCTCAGAAGAGTCACAGAAGACCGGCATTTCAGTTTACTTAACGATTAATAGACGCCTTCGATTACCTTTTTCTTTGTCGATTCGAACGGACGCACGTCCCCGACACCATCCCAGGGGAACAGGTCGCATGGCCGTCGTCGGATAGCTTCGTCGCGCTCTAGAAATCTTGGCATGAAAAACTCCTTGGTCATGGTGGTTAGTTCCACTCGACCGTAGGAATCGTATTCCACGCCTTTCGACGAATCTTTGGGATCCACGATTCTCAATACAGCCCTCGGTTGCGGAGCATAATAGGTGAGACTGTAGTTATCTTCCGCAGACAGCGGCCGACTAATCGCCAGACCCATCAATGTGTTGCCATAGGTAGGAGCAAAATTCACTTTTCCCTCCAAAACTTCCTCGATGAGGAATCTGACGTATTGAGGGGTCATAGTGGTGCCCCCAACGAAAACCCCTTTTATACCAGCCTGTGGTATTGAGATGCGCTCAGCCAGAGCTTCCAGAATTGTAGGAGTCGTGAACACGCAACCGATTTTGCGTCCTTTTAAAATCGTGACAGCCTGTTCGACAACATGCTCCTTGTACTTGCGAGCCATATCATACTCGCCATCACGAATCAGTCGTTTCACCCAACGAGGATCCAGATCGATAAAATAACACGCACCACCGCGAACGTTTGCCAGATGCTCAATCGCCAGTCGCAGTCGACGGGGTCCAGTCGGTCCAACCATCAACCAGTTCGAGCCCTTCGGAAAAAAATCGTCAGAGTAGAAAGCACTAAATTCGGAGTAATCTACTTTGTAGTCTTCCCATCCAATCCGTTGTTTTGGCATCCCTGTGGTTCCACCAGTCTCGAATACGTTGTAAGGCTTATCCTTGAAGGCTGCTGGGATAAACTGAGCCGGATCGGTATCCCGAAGCACTTCGTCATCAAAATTCTCGAAGTGCATCAGATCCGCAAAGCCTGACACTTCGGTGAGCGGGTTCCAATCCGCCTCTTTCGCCCATTCAAGCCAGTAAGGACACCCTGTCTCCGGCGAAAAATGCCACTGCACCATTTCTTGAGTGTACTGGTCCAACCTTTCCTTCGCGGCATCTGCCCCGTTTACGATGTCTTTTGTTTGTGTCATTTCGCTAGAGTTTTGCTCCGATTGTAGGTCCCCACTATAAAAAATAGACAGCGAAGAACCTTTGAGCTGAATTTCTTGAGATTATTTGCAGGTAGCTAGGGATTCTTTTTAAAGAATTTGTCCAACGTATCTTGGGACGGGGCTAGCGTAAAAAGGGAAACCACCACCATGCAGATCGCGCAAGCAAGGAAAATCACGGCAACTGGCATCACGCCACCCACTAGGTAAGACCCATTAGCCCCATAGTCAGAATCCCTGAAGAGAATAAACCATGTTATAGCACTTCCAATGACAGCCGCATAGGCTCCCGCCTTGGTTGCTTTTCTCCAGTAGATTGCTGCGAAAACAAGCGGAAACAAACCTGCGAAACCGCTAAAACACCATATCCCAAGGGAGAACACCGATCTCGGTTCTGCCAACGTAAACAGGTAAGTTACGAAAACGATGGTGCATATAAATCCTCTGGCCAGCAGCACTTTTTGTTTTTCAGAAAATCGGTCGACGCCGAAAAAGTGGACAACAATATCCTTAGTAAACATCGTCCCAACCGCCACAAACTGAGAATCTAGAGAAGACATTATGGCGGCCATTATACCAGCGGTTACAAGTCCGCCTATAATCGGAGTCGCTAATTTCCCAACCATCATTCCGAGTACTGCATTCGGGCTAGTTCCCTCAGGAATGACTGGTGTCACTCCGTCTGGCATTACGGCACCCGTAGCCCAAAGCCCGATTAGGATACAAGGTATCCACGTTATCATGATTGCGATGGGATGCGCGACTAGAGTTAATCGGAAGGATTTCGCAGACTTCGCGGTCAGGCAGTTTTGAAATAAGTGAGGAAACATTCCCACCGATAGCGGAATGAAACAATAGGAAAGAAACTGCATCTCAGTCAGGTTTCCCGCACGGACCGCCTTGCCCGGATCCGCCATCGCTGACGCCGCCTGCATCCCTCCCATCTTTGAGGAAATGGTGACAAACGCTATGAATCCCATTACGATGAATACACAGGTTTGAAAGGTATTCGCCCAAGCGGCACTTCTTACACCACCGACAAATATGTAGTAGAGAACCACGCAGGAAATGACGAGCATCGTCAACCACGGCGGGACAGCCCCTCCGGTGCTCGTAAAAATCTCGGGGAACGCTCCTCGCGTCACACCTTGCATAACGCTTCCTGCACCCATCAAACCGACCAGCAGATAAGGGATAATGAGTCCGACAAGTATAGGGAATAAAAGGTATCCCAGATTGCTGCTTTCAAATCGGGCCCGAAAGAACTCAATCTGAGTATGAAAACCATTGCGTTTTCCCAGAGCCCACAGTGGCAATCCGACGAGGAAAAAGCAGGCGGAGTGAATGAGGGCAGAGGAAGAGGCTACTTTCCCATACGTCGCGATTCCTACCCGGTAGGACTCTCCGGTGCTGCCCACCATAGCGAAGGCGGTCATCGTTGTGCCAAAGATCGACATAAAAAGGACGAGAGGGCCAATCGAGCGACTCGCCACAAAATAGTCGTTTGAATTTCCTCTGAAAAGCCGGCTACTAATGTAACCGAGAACTAGAAGAAGTATGAGATAAACAACTACAATTAATGCCTGGGTCATTGCTCGTTCCCTTCGTTTTCCTCTTCCTCCAGATACTTTGGCCAAGCAAATCTTACAATAACCAGCCAAGCAGTTGCAGCCAACACCGTGAATGCCATGTGGTAAGCCAGTCCAATTGGTAAGATACCCAGGATTAATGTAGCGTCGTCCCGGAACCAAAAGTCCTGGTGAAGTACGAACAAGACCAGCATGAAGGTGATAACGACTTCTTTACTCATTTTCCGCCCTTCTTCAATGCGTACAAGTGAGTTTGAGTCGCGACATAAAGAACATCCTTAGCCACCACCGGACTACTGTAGATTGGAGTGAAAAACTCAACGGTAGCTAGTTCCTCCTTTTCCTTAGTCGCAGCGAGCACAACCAACTGGCCATCTTCGTTTGGCAAATAAACTTTTCCATCTGCTACTAGTGTAGATCCCCAAATGCGGCTGTCAGTAGCATGCACCCAATTTACTTTTCCCGTATCCAAATCCAAACAATGAATATCTCCATCGTACTCCGCTACGAAAATCATGCCATTGTAGATACTGGGGGTAGAGACTGTTCTACCAATATCCTTATAGGTCCAAATGGCTTTCCCCGAGATGTCGCCTCTCATGGAGGCATCAATGGCACTAAGCATACCCACACCGTCGCCGTGTTCGGGGTCCTGTCCGATCAACGCAAACGCTTTGTTGTCGTGAACCACTACCGTACTAATAATTTCACTGGGGCCCGGGTACGTAGCATACTTGATAGATTTGCCCTCCTTCATTCGGTACTCAGGCGGATTGGCGTCATACCGAAAAACTTCATTGAGAATCTCATATCCTTCGGATCCCACAACCGGCTTCGGTTCAAATCCGTAACAAATTCCATCACCCCCACCCCATATAATAAGGGGAGTCCCGTTGATATCTCCGTAAGCAGGTGAGCTCCAGCTCGCGTGAAGCACTCGCTCAGAAACTTGAGAAGCCTCTTCACCCACCAGTTCACCAGTCGTCTTGTTGAGAGCCACCAAAGCGGGTGAGAAAGGTGCAGGAATGTTGTTGTGGGACCAGTCAACCCCATTGGAAGTGGACACATACAGTAAATCGTCAACGACAAGCGGAGAACAACTGCTCACATTGTGAGGGAACACACCCAACTCTTCTCGCATGTCATAAATCCACAAAATATCCGCATGTCCATTGCTCAATTCAACCGGATTGCCGTCCGCAGACATGTAATTTGCCTCATCCTGAAAAGGACCGTCGTTTCCGTTAGTCAAACCATTGAGATCAAGGCAGACCGCCTCGCCTCTATTGGTGACGACATAGACTTTGTTTCCTTCGACAGCAGGAGACGAACAGAGACCCACATATTCCCAGTCACTCACTTTGCCGGCTCCAAGCTTTGGGATCAAGAGCTGCCATTCGAATTCACCATTTTCTTCGTTAAAAGCCATCAGCACGCCTCGGTCACCCAACTGTTTAGGATCGCGGGGGGATTCATTATTCGTACCCGCAAACACCTTTCCACCAGCTACTGTCACGTTTCCGTATGCTTGTGATCCGAGCTTTGCCACCCAAAGCACATTTTCCGTAGTGGAAGGATCAATATCATCGGTACCTGAAACGTAATCTCCGGGCTCGACATTTACCGGAAGGTTCTTTGCTTCGCCGATCATGTTGCGATCTGGGGTCCTACCCCACATTGGCCAATCGGAACCTTTGCCTTTATGGTAGTCGGCGAACGATGCGAATCCTATTGCGATTGCTGCTAAACCTACACTTATTTTATGAATTCTCATGCTGCTTAGTTATTGGGCGTGATTTCGAGATTGTCTAAAAAAACGCGTTTTTGGGCTTGAGGGGAAAGTGCGTAAATCGCAGGTGCCCCCTTTTCGTGAAGTTTGTCTACGGGAACTTCGATCGTCCAAGCATTCGGCTCGGGTAGATCTCTTTCCCATGCTTTGGCCAGGATTACTCCGGTTCTATCTCCATTGTCTTTTATTGAGGTTTTAAGGCGATACCAAGTGTTGGCCTTCACATTGAACGGAACTGACTCTTTAAGGCGGTCGTGATTGCTAGACACTTCGAGTATCCTCCAATTGCCGACAAGAGCAATTAAGTATCTTTGATTGACCAGTCCAATGGAAGACATAATCCGGCGATTACCATCTGTGAGCACATCTGCAGAAAAAGTATAATTAGAAAGGTCGTGATGACCGACAAAATTCATCGTTCGCTGCTTAATTACGGAATCGAGGACATTGGTTATCACCTTTTCTCCTTCGCGCTCGATCACGCTCCACTTGACGCGGGCCCCGAGCCAGGTCGATGGCGGAAATGAAACCGATTCACCTAGATGGTTCTCGGCTGTGAGATCGAAGCTCTCAAAATCTTCACTGTAGGAGGGTCCAGCGACAATGCGACCTCGGGTTGTGCCCGTGATGCCATTAGCGACCGCCTTAACAACGCCCGCCGCATAAGCTGCGTCTTTTTTGACGTTCATTGTCTTCCCGGAAAAGCTTACTCCCAGCGAAACAGCGTCCCACTTTGCACTTTCCAATTTTTTGATACGCTGCCCGACACTATTCAGGCCCCAAACCGTAAAATCCACAGACTGCCCTTTCATTAGTGCAAACTCCGCTGGAACGATTTGGAGATCCACGATCTTCTTGTCCTTGATTATTTCTTTTGCAGCTTTAATACCCACAAACTCGCCGTCGCTTTTTCCAAAACAATGCAAGGCCTCCTTGGTTTGAACATACACCTTTCCCGCGTAGGCTGAGGGAGCTGCTAGGCAAACGGCCCCCATTTCCGCTTCATTCAGAATCTCACCATGATCATCATGAGGTTTAACTACGTAGGCTTTACCATCCGCCATTGGAACGAACAGCTTTCCGTCTGCGTAAAGTGGGGACGCGTGCAACTGGTCGGGAGCGAGTTTGAGTGCCCAAATCGTTTTTCCCGTTTCTGCATCAACGCAGAGGAGGCTTCCGGTAGCGATCGTACTGTAAACACGACCATTGTGTAAGACCGGTGAACTGCTAAACGAGACATGCTCGTCGTTTCGCCACACTTCATCCTTTTCCGATAAAATAACCGGTCTGTCACCAAGCGGGTACTCAGATGGAAATCGGTAGCAGACTAGCCGACCTTTCGAAGTCGAGTCGATGTTCTCTTTGCCGTGGATGGCAATGAACATATCGTCCCCATAAGGCAGAACCGAAGCGTTAACCCCTCCTGTAGAAATCTTGACCCGCCAGACGGGCTCACCAGTTCGCACATTCGAGCAAATGATGCTGCCCGAGCCTGTTCCCGCTACGAAAACGCGTTGTCCATCCAGATCGGTAAACGTGGGTGACGAGTTGGAGCTATCTACCGGTCTTGTATCCGGAGCGGATACCCAGGCAAGCTCTCCCGTGCGTTTGTCAAAGCCGTAAAACCGGTCGCTAGGAGGGCCACTGGCCCCCCAATTTGCCGTTATGCCACGAAAAATGACAAAATCGCCGTCTATTACGGGTCCACCCGTTCTGCCGTTTGGAAATGTCAGGCGCCAGTATTCTTCAAGCATTGAGTGATCCCAGAGCTTATTACCGTCCCTATCAAAAGCCAGAGCGAGTCCCGACGTCGACATAAAGTAGACGTTGCCGGTTTCAGAATCGATGCAAGGCGAACCGATGCCGTAACGGTTGTAAACATTATCGCTCAGGAAGTCACGCGAACGATATTCCCAAATCTTTTTGCCCGAATTCGCATCGAGGCAAAGCAATGTTTCCTCGACCAGCTCCCCTTCGTTCTCTTCGTAATAGCCGAAAACAAAGGCTCTTCCATCCGCTATAACCGGCGCACCCCCTCCATAAACGGGGTAGCTCCAAAGGTGGCTTTTTCCATCTAGCTCCAAGGAGTCCGGAAGATTTTTTTCCAGCGAAACTCCCGTCTGCAACGGACCCCGCCATGATAACCAGCCATCTACGCTTTTCGCCGAGAGGACCGGCACGAGCACCAGACTAGCTATTGCGAGCACTGCTAACAGCCCTGCTTTTTTTCTACGGGGGTGAGTGTTCGTGGATGTAGACGAAACGTCTATTTTATTTCCGTTCATAGCAATTGGGTACAAAAAAGCATAACGATTGATTTCCTTCCAAAGTCTCCCTTCTGGAAAAAATGATAGCGAGAGGCGAGCTTACGAAAAAACTGATACGAATACGTATTATAGTGTCAATCTGTTTATCACGCGTTTAACCATTTGGGCCACTGCCATTTTTGTCAAATTTCAGGTTCAACCAGTTCTCTGTAGACATGTAGAGATGATTTTACTACGCATGCACACTAATAGCCCCCAATGAACCTACCTTCAAAAATACCCGATAGCTTAGCTAACGCCTCACAAAAACGCTTTCCCCTCTTGTTACGCTCAGCTTGGTTTAGCCTGAATCAGAGTTTTCGCATTCGCATTAAACCACTCGGACTGACGCCTGATCAATTCACCGTGCTACGCTGGCTACATGAAAAAAAACGCGAGTGCATCCGCCAATCCGACCTGGCACAACTAATGTCGAGTGATAACAATACCATAACTTCCATCATTAACCGCATGGAAACAAACGGTTGGGTCAAGCGCTCACCCCACATGCAAGACCAACGCGCCAAACAACTCATTATCGAGGAAGCTGGGGAGGCACTGTATTTCAAAGCCCAGGCAGTCGCCCAAGCCCTCGAAGATGAAATCATGAGCAGTCTAAGCGAAGCGGAGCGCTCAATGTATTTGGAGTTCATGCATAGAGTGGCGCGAGCTTGCCTCGATTCTAAGGACGCCAGCCGGAGAGCGTAGAATTTAAAGAAGCGAAAGGGGTCAACAGACTAACCCAGTTCAAGCCCCAGCACTTCTAAGCTTTGCTTTTGGTACTCCAAAATCCACCGACCCCGAACCCAGCTTCAAACACACGCCCCTCCGCATGCTCCTGCCGATACAGCCGCCAATTACAGCCCCCGCGATTCCAGAGAAAATCCATAATCATAATGCACAAATACCGTGAATGTTGGGAATTCCAGGAAGTCAAAGTACAACTAGATTTCCCGTTAACACTTCCAAGTAGTCCCGCTACATCAAGGCTGCCTCAACATTAAAACAATTCTTATCTGAATTCTCTTTCTTCAACGGACCTCCAACAGCTTACAATTAGCCAATTGAACCGCCTCAAGAAGCCCGAATGAGATCGCAAAATGTCGTCTTAGACCCAGTAGCTCCCTAGAAAAGCTCATAAGGAAAGCGATTCCCTCATGATCAAAGTGAGCAAATAGAACCGGCCAATACGCCGAGTATTTAGTATAATACCCCCGCGACTTTAATTTCCAAGAATGCTTAGGGAGGGGCTGGCCTGTGTTACTACATGCTCCAGGGAGGGACCACACCTGAAGAGCGGGCGTAAGCGATCAGCTGTCCTAGGTGCTCATAAGCATGTCCACCCAACACGAGCACAGCTCCCATCCTACTCGAATCGTTACCGAACAATTTTATGGATTCTGCAAGGCTGGCTTCATCAAGACCTCCGACCGCTTCCTTAACAAACTGGATCGAATCTTTGAGAACCTTGATCGTGTCTTCTTTGCCTTTAATCGTCTTGTTGAACTGACGAGGATTAATTCCTTTAGGCATCTCTTTCCCAAGGAAGCGTGCACCGAGCCCATAATTCGCTCCCGCAACATGCAGTATCGCTTCGCGAACGGAACGAACTCCTTCGGCGGGACGCCATTCCATCCCTTCAGCGGTAAAAGCTTCCGCTAGGCTGACCATCTTATCCGTTTCACCTGCGTAGGTTGCTAGAAAAGTCTGTTGAAATAGCGATCGACCGCCTTTTTTATGATGTTCCGCAAACGACGATCCAAAAAGCCCCCCACTGACGAGAGCCGCTAACAATATCTTTAATGTTTTCATAATGCGTAATTTTGAGAGTGACTAACTTAAGCGTCGCACAGATAGGATATGGGGTGGAGTTTCCTGTCAATATTACCTCGCTAAATCCTCATCCCATCACAATTACGCCCATATTTCGCCCGTTGGTTACCTTCCTCGTTTTTTCCGCAGGCCTCGGGTTAGGCTGTAAAGCCACTTTCTCTGACGACTTTCCTTGGACACGCCACACAATCGATAACAGCTCTCGAGGAGCCGACGGAGTGAAAATGGGGCATCTAAACAACGACGGGCTGATTGATCTCACCGTTGGGTGGGAGGAGGGTGGCCTAACGCGAGTTTATCTTCATCCGGGAGCGGAGGCCGTCACCGAGATATGGCCTTCAACTAAAATTGGAGTGACCCGTTCCACAGAAGACGCGACCTTCGTCGATCTCAATCGTGATGATATTCTAGACGTCGTTTCCAGTTGTGAAGGAAATGAGCAGGCACTCTATCTTCATTTTGCGCCAAATGAGAGCGACATCCTCACGGGGGAAAAATGGACCCAACGACCTCTCCCCGGCTCCGTAGGGATGACTCGGTGGATGTTCGTCATTCCAACGGAAATCAACTTTGGCGACCAATCCGAGCGTTTACTGACCGCCGGAAGCAAAGACCCAAATGGAGTCATAGGATTCTGGAAAATTCCCAAATATCCTGAAGATTCCTCTAGCGACTGGGACTGGCACCCTCTGTCAAAAGCCGGGTGGATTATGTCAATTATCCCGAAGGATATGGATGGCGACCAAGACATCGACATATTCTTCATTGACCGAAAGGGGGATACTCGAGGAGCGTATTGGATGGAGAATCCAGGTTCAATCGATCGCCAGTGGGACAAACACCTGATTGGAGGCAGTAACGAAGAACTTCTGTTTTCAGACCTAAGAGACCTGGACTCTGACGGACTCGAGGACCTCGTGGCGGCCGCAAAAGACAATCGGCTTCTTTGGTGGCGACGACTCGATCGTTCGGGAAAATCTTGGGAACTCGAGGAAGTCGAGTACCCTAAATTTTCAGCACGAGCTAAAGCGGTGGCTATAGGAGATGTCGATGGCGACGGCTTACTCGATCTAGTCGCAAACTGCGAAGATGCGAATCCGCCCCTTCAGGGAGTTTTCTGGTTGCGTCAAAGCAAAAACAAACCGCTCAAGAAATGGGAAGCGTTTGGGATCAGCGGACCCGAAGGCGTTAAATTTGATCGAATCGAACTCGTCGACCTAGACCTTGACGGCGATTTGGATATTCTTACCTGTGAGGAACATCACGTAGTTGCGGGAGAACGGACGGGGTTAGGAGTAATTTGGTACGAGAATCCATTCTGAACCTCATTTCTTCGCCTAAGTGGGAAAGAAAAAACTGAAACCTTGGAACTCGAGCAACCGTTTAATTACGGTACTCGTTTGCTACGAGACGATTCCAAAGACTAATCTCAACCCCATGACACTTATGAAGAAACGCACTCTCGCCCTTTTATTAACACTCCTAATTGCCGGAAACGCCACAATTACAGCCCATGACGTACCGCATGGTTTAGGAGGACAGGGCGGCAACCACGAACGCCCTAATTTCTTTGTTTTGGCTGACAAAGACGAAAGCGACACCGTAAGTCTCGACGAACTAGTAAAATTCAGTGTCGAGATGATGAGTCGTCGCGGTGGGCAGGGACCAAGACAAGGACTAGCAGAAGGACGCCAGGGTAGAGGCGACCCAGCAGTAATAGCGAGCCGCGTGAGGAAACAGCTCAGCGTCGCATTCAAAAAGGCCGACACGGACGAAAACGGAGAACTCTCCAAAGAGGAGTTTGCCAAAATGCCTAAGGGCCGGGGGCCTCGCGGTGGCGAACAACGCAGCCCAAAAGCGGGTGACGCCTAATCCATAAACCCTTTAGCTAAATCGATTCTTTCGCTAGATACAGTCGGATTGCAGCGTCTCTTTTGAACTTATGCTCTTCCTCGCGGGCTTCAACCTCCCCTTTTTCCTGTCTCTGCCTCGAAAACTAGTATCGATTCCGTTAGCGTCGCTGCTTGGGGATAGTTCTTTCCCAAAACCAAAGTATAGATGAACTCGCTTTTGACTGCGGTCTAGTCCTACTGAAAATAGTGGATGTATCCAAAAACAAATTGGCTTTTGTTTGGGCATCATTGGGTATTCTCAACTTTGGGATACTACTGTCTGTTTGTATTGGGAGTTACACAATTTATGGGAACCCAACGGATGACGCTACTAAAACAAGCGATTGGGCCCTATCAGACGAAAGAAAAATGGCATTTATTCATCACAATCTGCCGAAACCGCAATGTGGATCAGTCAATCTAATCGTAGCTGTCTTATTCAACCGCCTGGTGGAATCATCCTATCAATTTTCCCATTAGAATCTCTTTTTCCGAAAATCCCCCTAAGGGTAAAACCTTAGGTAGGCGACTCTACGAAAACCATCTTACACCAATTTTTCTAACAGCCGTTTTCTATATCTCTACTCTTTTGCCACCATTCGCGAGAGAACGATAGAGCGCATCAATCACTTTCATATCCCTCAGTCCTTCTTCTCCCGAGACAATCGAAGGAATCCCTTCTCGAACCCCTCGAGCAAAGCCATCCATTTGCCGTTCCTGCTGATTGACCGTCTGAACCTCGAGAGTCCTGACAGGATTCTGTCCCCTGAAGACCCGTCCTTTAATCCCCGTGTACTTGGTAGCAGGTTCCAAAAGAGCCGCTCCTTGAGCATAACTCACATACAAGCGATTGGCCCTAAGATTGTAAGACGTCGTCGAATTCGAATATGCGCCGCCCGGGAACTCCATTTGCCAAGTAACGGTTTCATCCACCTCCTTGAATTTTCCCCAGTCCGTCTTGGTCTCCTGAGCTCGAATCGCAATCGGTTCTTCGCCGGTTGCGTACCGTGCTGCCTGAATACAGTAGATCCCCATATCCATAACCGCTCCACCACCAGCTAACTCGCGATTCAAGCGCCAAGCGTCGAGATTATTGCCTATTGCGAACGCGGCTTCCGACTGCACGTATTTGGTGGGGCCATAGGGCCGTTCTTCGGCCAGTTTCATAATTTCAATCGTATTCGGATCGAAGTGGAGACGATAGCCAATTGACAACATCACTCCGTTTGCCTTGCAGGCGTCGATCATAGCCTGTCCCTCGGCTGCGTTTAATGCCATCGGCTTTTCGCAGATCACATGCTTCCCCGCTTTCGCCGATCGAATGGTGTACTCCGCATGCATGGAGTTCGGAAGTACGATATAAACAATATCAATATCATCATTCGAGGCGATTGAATCAAAATTTTCGTAGTTATAGGTGTTCGCTTTCTTGATCCCGTATTTAGCTCTCCAAACGGACTCCTTGTCCTTTGTGCCCGTGACAATTCCCGACAAATAGCAATCCGTTGCCGACTCGAGAGCGGGCGCTAATTGTTTTGTCGAATAGTTTCCCAATCCCACGAGGGCGATCCCAAGCTTGCGAGGCGTTTTCGGCACCGCCTCGGCGGCTAGGTCTGGCAACGGGTTCGCAATTGAGAACGCACCGAGTCCCACGGATAGATCTTTGAGAAAGGAACGACGGGAATTTTGAGGCATGTTGAATCTCTAATCTCGTATTACTGGGACACTTATTTCTTAATCACGCTTTGGTTTGAGGCAAAAGCTTTCTCACGCCCTAACCGGAACAAAACAGGATCGATTATTCAACAAAAGTCTCAACCCCAACCCTCACTACATGCAAACTAACCAGCTTGGGGGACGCTTTAATCACGAGGAGGCACTTAATTACAATCTTGCAAATAGTGGGAGGCCAATCTATCCATCTCACTCCGTTCGAGAATCATCGAGCAACATAAATCAAAGAGTTTGCATATGAAAAAGTTATTGATATTAATTACAAGCATCGCGTTCTCGCTACCGCTTTTAGCGGAGGATAAAGAAGTCACCCTCGAAGGCACAGGCCTTTGTGCCAAGTGTTCCTTGGGCGTAGCCGAAAAGTGCACCAACGCCCTCCAAGTTAAAGGAAAAGACGGCAAGGTGAAGACCTACCTCCTGACTAAGAATTTAGAGCACGGTACCTACTTCTGTCAGGGCAAGACCGAAAACTTGCTGGTGACAGGGGTAGTCAAAAAGGCAGACGGTAAACTCCTGATTGTTCCGACTGCGGTTACGGAGAAAGAGAGCTGATTTAAATTCCAGCCTAATCATTTTGATCCCGTTCTTCTGGAGAAGAGCGGGATTTTTTGAATTTAGAGAACGTTCGACTATGAAATCGCCCAAGGTAACAGTTCATCGTATAACACCTGGCACTCATCGAGCAACGGCTTTAGTCTCTCAGGGAAAGGTTCTGGTTTCGGTTGGTAGGAAGCAAAACCGGTAGACCGGTGGGCATTGTGATACCAATGGGGTGCCCACACACCGTCGTCCTTTTTGGGTCCCGCTTCCCATGAAAGCATCGAGGAAATGAAATCGATACCCACCTTTTGGCATAAACTTCTCAATACAGATTCGGGAGATTCCAGAAGGCGTTTCGAATCAATGACGACAGGGTCTTCTCCTGCGCCAATAATCCCATCGGCGATTCGCTTGAGCTTATCATACCCGGTGTCTGCCAAGCCAAATTCTGGAATTGTAAACGAGTAGGAGTGCAGCATGTCACGAGGCTGGCGCAATAGTAGCACATTCGTCAGTCTGTTCAGAAAACCCCAGTCGAGGTCTACCAAATGATGGGCCATATTCTTATAAAATAGAACCGGCTTTCCAAGTTCCCCCAGCAAAACGTCTTCGACTACACGCTCGCCGTCGTTGTGTTGAGCACGCAGGATGTCTTCTTCTCCCGGATGGGGCGGTCGCTCCGCTTGGCTCGAAAGGTAGTGAGCGTATAACGGCTCATCGAAAACTCGCGTATCCGGTCTTTGTGCGAACGAGTACATCAAGGCCGTTGACACGTTTCGAGGGCCAGACCAGATCGAGATCCGCTTCGTCTCGCTTGCCTTCATTGCTTTGCTCATTCTATGTAATCTTCAACCTCCTGATTGTATAAATCGCTCAATCTCGAGGTCATCTCTCCCGGGATCGCCTCGCATGGCAATCGCTGCCGATCCACTTCAACCACTGGCGTCAAACCTCGAAACTTTCCGGTGACAAACGCTTCATCCTCACCATACAAATCCACCATTGAAAAGTCTTTTTGGCGAACCACTATTTCCCTTTTTTCGCAAACAGAAATCACTTCGGAGCGAGTTACGCCATTCGTGCAATAGCTACCCGTTGATGTCCAAACCTCGCCATTGCGAACGATAAAGAACTTAGTAGCGTTGCATGTGGATACAGAGCTATTGATGTCTACCATTAATGCCTCATTTACCCTAGCTCTAATCGTCTGTCTAGGGGCGGTCACCTCATACAATTTGCTGTGGTAGTTCAATCGTTGGTCTAAATAGTCTTGCGATTCTCTTCGTATTTTAGAGGCAAACAATCGAACCCCAGAGCGTTTCGATTCGGTGATAGTAATCTTGTATTCAGGAATAATTACACTTTTAGGAGACGTCACTGTCAGTCGATGATCCTGTAAACGGGGTTTTTTGTTTCCTATCGTGACCATTAAACGAACATACACACCATATGCCATGTCGTTCGCATCTACAGCTTCCTTGAGTTTTTTATCAAAAGATTCATGCGGCTCTCCCATATCCATGAATATCATACGAACACCTGCGCAAAGCCGGTTTAGGTGGCCTTCCAAAAAACCAAAAAGCCTTTGTCGAGCCGTGAGCCTTCCCACACTCCATCTCCCACAAGACAACCACTATCAAAAACGGGGATCTTCGCCCCATTTCGCGGAACCAGTTCCCCGTTTACGTATATCAGAACCGATTCATTCCGATCGTCTTCAATACTGCCGTGTTTTCCACCAGCCATATCTTAGGCCAGATCAAATACTTTCAGCCTCCTATGTCAACAAAGCCAGTGGTGAAAGACCATCTATTCTTCTGAAAGTAGCCGTTGAGAAAAATCGCCAAGACAACGATCCCCCCCAGATAAAATCCTTCCGACATGGTCTCACTCTCTGACCAAATCAGCAGGGCCAGGAAAAATAGGTAATATTAGCTCCAAATTGACCGCCATCACAACCGAGTTTGGGGAAACTTTCTTAACTAGTTGTATGCTGAGCACAAACGAGAACGCAGTACACACAATGTCCAAAATGAGGAGCGAACTGAAGTCGGCAAAAAAACGACCCAGCACACGAACCTTAAGTTTATCGACAAGCAGTATGAACAGGGAGGCACCCAGAGGAGCCGAAACTACCTTTTTGACAAGCCCTCCTCTACAAAACATGGTTAGTCCTACCACGATCATCGTATGAGTAAACTAGTCCCAAACAACAACGACTATTCGGAAAACTATAGTGAAGAAGGGCTTAAAGAAAAGATTTCCAAATTCGCCAAAACCGCTGGGCGCGAAGTCGTTGAAAAAGCTCTAATACTTTTCTTTGCCGCTTCAGATCCGGATACCCCAAAAAAGTCGAAAGCGATCATCTTTTCCGCTTTAGGATATTTCATTCTGCCGCTGGACGCGATCCCAGATATTACGCCAATTTTCGGATTTACTGACGACCTAGGTGCTGTAGCTCTTGCCCTAGCGACGGTAGCTGCCCATGTAAAACCCGAGCACAGAGAAAGGGCGAAACAGAAAGCGCTAAAATGGTTCGCTAAGGATTGAACCGGCTACCTCACTTCCATTCCATCGTCACGGGACAATGGTCCGAGCCAAGAACCTCCGGGAGGATTTTTGCGGCTTTAAGTCGAGATCGAAGCAGTTGCGAGATGATGAAATAGTCGATACGCCACCCGACATTTCGGGCTCGAGAGTTCGCACGAAAACTCCACCACGAATAGTGCCCCTTACCCTGGTTAAATTCGCGAAAGGTATCAATGAAACCAGATTCGACAATTGCATCAAAGTCTGCTCGCTCCTCATTCGTGAATCCCGCGTTTTTCCGATTCGTATTTGGGTTAGCCAGATCGTCTTCTGTATGAGCCACATTCAGGTCCCCGCAAAATACGACTGGCTTCATTTTCTCCAGCGACTTCATCCGAGTAAGAAATGCTTTATTCCAGTCCCTCCGATATGACAAGCGCTTCAACTCGTTCTGCGAATTGGGCGTATACACATTGGTTAGGAAAAAATCATCGTACTCAAGGGTGACTACACGACCCTCACTATCGTATTCTTTCAGCCCAAGGCCATAGCTAGCGGACAATGGCTTATGGGGAGTGATGATCGCCGTTCCCGAATACCCCTTCCTCTCCGCTTCATTCGCAAAAACATGTAGTCCACTTCGCCAACCAATATTCTCTACAATTTCGCTTGTTGCCTTAGTCTCCTGCAGACACATAAAGTCTGCTCCACAGGATTCGAAAAACGTCATCGCCCCCTTTTTTACTGCCGCACGAACCCCATTAACGTTCCAGGATATAAATTTCATTCGGTCGGTGATAGGTTTGAATTGGTAGCACGCAAACGTTTAGTTACGCTCTGTTATCGGAAAGCGTGGCTAACTGAGTCCTCGACATGAATCCAGGCCCTTCTAAAGTCGTCCCCAATTTAAATGATTTCCAAAGCACAGATTCCAGTAGGCAACCGTATCCCAGACAGACTCCATGCCGTGTCTGTCAGTCTGCCTACAATGGAAGATGTGATTGGCTACGAGGAGTGCGACCCTTCGATACTCGCTCGAATGAACTCGGGGTACCCACGCTTCGTTAAGCACGAATGCCTACGGCATATCGAGAGCTTCTGGCAGGAGTTTTTCGACAAGCCAAACGAGCCGATTTGGCTAACGGCATCCGAAGAAATCGCCCACTTACTGGAGTCCCATCTTGATTGCCCAGAATCCAAATTCCTCAAGCATCAAGGAGTATCAGGTGTCAGAATACCGAATAGCGAAGCAATGAATCACGAGGCCAAACTCTTTCTTCAACATATTGGTGGCTACCTTTGTTCTAGAAAAGCGGAGGACTATCTCGTCGCCAATAAGCTGCAAAAAAGCGTGCAGCCGGAATCGCTCTTCGAAGGAGATTCTAAAGCTAAAGTTATCAGTGTACTTCAGCCGCTTTTAGGGGGTGAAACCTCAAAAGCGATTCTTCTCGCGAGCTCTGGAATGAACGCCATTTACGCGACATTTCAAGCCGTCAACCAAATCCAGGCCCCCAAACGTCGGCATTCTTGGATCAGACTCGGCTGGCTGTATGCCGATACGATGCACATCCTTGACAAGCTTTCGCACAGTGGCGGCTCAAACGAGGATTTGTACAACGTCTTCGACCTCGAACAGCTTGAAACGCTTCTCGCCAAGCACCCTGAAGCCTTTGCAGGAATAATTACCGAAACGCCAACCAATCCTTTGATACAATCCATGAATATTGAGCGTATTCGAGAGTTGGCCACAGCCTATGGCGTCTATCTCGTATTGGACCCCACTGTGCTTTCTCCAGCTAACGTCGATGTTTCACCCTATGCGGATATTATCGTAAACAGCCTTACCAAGTACGCCGCCAACGAAGGAGATGTCATCATGGGAGCCGTATCCGTTATGAACCATTGCCCGGATAATGAGTCTATCTGCGATAGTATTTCGAAGTTTGCGAACTACCCATATGAGCGAAATCAGCAACGCCTCGCTCAACAGATTGACGAATATCTTCCTCACTTGGAACGTGTCAACGAGTCTACGATGCAAGTCGTCGATTACTTGAATCGCCATCCAAAAGTCAGTCGTGTTCACTGGGCTAATGAGCCAAGGTCCCAATCGAATTTCCAGAAAATCGCTCGCAGCGAAAATTCAATCGGAGGAATGATTTCCTTTGAGTTAGAATCAGATCTCGCGCGCTTCTACGATCGCCTCAATATTTGCAAGGGTCCCAGTTTTGGCATGAGACACTCTTTAGCATGTCCTTTTATGTACCTAGCTCATTACGAGCTTGTATCCACTAGAAAAGGTCGGAAAAAACTCGCCCTAGCCGGAATCAATCCGGAACTGATTCGATTTAGCGTTGGGACTGAACCCGTTGCTGGCATTATCGACAGCCTCCGCTTTGCGCTTTCCTGAATCCGCTTTCAACTCATTCCGCGATTCGATTCAATAACTTAGATTTGTTTACATTCCTCTTTTTGAGTGGCGTGCGATGTGAGGGAATTCAATATTGAGTTGTAATAAGACAACGCTTCACTACACCCATTCCGTATGTCCCGAAATGGCAGACCTGACACTGGCGAAATCCACTATGACCTACCTTCACCGTACGTACCTCACGCTTGCGGCCTACTTCATTTACCTCGATTTATCGCCAAAGCAAAACGTCACGTAAAAGACGAGCTCGGCAAATCCTACCAACGAAACTATAAAAAAGGCTTCGATCGGTTTATTTGCCTACATCTCGGTATCGACCCAGAAACCGTTGAAGAAATCGTAAGAGAAAGCTCCAGCGACGAGGAAATCGACAATCGTCTCGCTGAGATTTTTCCTTCGGATCTTCGCGTCGAGAAATGGAATAGGGAATTAGTCCAAAAAGGGATGAGCGAAATGGGACGCGAAGCACTTGCAAGCACGAAACGAAAGATGGGCATCGAAGATCGTACCGACCTGATCAGCTTCGCCGACATGATCGAATTTGATGAAGAGCGAATTTAGTGAGTAATCCGAATCTTTTCCTTGGAGCCTTTCTGTGCGCGACTCTTCAAATCGAGATCCAATTATTTGCACCAGCATCTCAGCCCGGCCTTGAGACGCAAGGGTTGATGAAAGCTCGTTGCTACATTAACGAAGAGGAAATCCAGCGACTGGCGAAGTCGTTTGGGCCAAGCGTAATTGAAGGTTTGGACTCCGCCGCTTAACGGTCTTCAACAGCACTTGGATCATTAAATATGAACAAGATCGCAATCCTACAATTGATCGCCCGTCGACTAGAGTCCGATCTCGAGCAAGCTTCCGATGCCGCCATCGAGTCGGCTGAATCCGCAACTCACGAAGAGTCGAGGGCGGAAGGAAAATATGATACTCGAGGATTGGAAGCATCCTACTTAGCGAGCGGTCAAGCACGTCATGCCGTCGAATTGCGGGAAAGCCTAGCCGCTGTAAAAAACTTCAACCTACCCGACTTCACCCAATCCTCTCCTATTGCACTCGGGGCCCTCGTAACCTTGCTATCTTCGCGAGGCCGGGAAATCTTCTTTCTCGCTCCTGGAATGGGAGGTATAGAAATTCCTTGTGATGACAATTCAACGATAACCGTTATTTCATCAAGGTCTCCCATTGGAAATGAGCTGTTAGGAAAAAGTGTTGGCGACCGCATTCAAGCAGGCGGCGACAAAACCATCATCCGCATCTCTTGAATCAATGCACAAAAAATCAGGGAATCACCAAGAACATACCCGGCTGCAATTGTCTTTCACTCGGCAAAACCGAGCTATTCGCCTTTAGGATCTCCATCCACCGACCTCCATTCCCATATACCTCGCTACTGATTTTATAAAGGCTATCTCCTTCCTTCACAACGTAAGTCCGATTACCCTCAACGGGCGGATTTCCCATTCGGGCAGGTAGCTGGCGATTAGGTGCCACTGGCACGATGCGATCGGGTTCCTGCTTAGTCTGCGGCAAGTTAAGGTTGCTCTTTCTCGCCTCAGCCAACCGGCTTTTTAGGGTCTCGTTTTCGCGCCGAAGCTGTTCTATCGTATCCAATAGTTTCAGACGATAATTTTTCGCGTCCTCCGTGGTAAGCAGGTCCTTTTTCGCCGTCTTAATCAGGTCCTCGACCCGAGCCATTCCTGCGCTGCGTTCCGACGAGTCCGGATCGCGGCTTTTAATAGCTAGATAATGCTTAAAATGATAGATGGCGGAATACTGGTCATCCATGTGATCAAGGTGAATCAATCCTGCCTCCAGATGGGACTCTGGGGCGTTGCCGGATCTTTTCGATATGATCTTGGTGAATTGCGAGAGCGCCTCGTTGTTGAGGTTGCGGGAAAGGAGGTCCTTCGCTCTACGATACACGGGATCCTCAGTCTCACTCAGGACATCGAGCGACATCCGATCGGAACAGCCCGCAATCACGAACGTCCCAATTAGAGCAAAAATAAGTTTTGATGCGTAGGATCTTCTTATCATGATCGGAAATACACGTATACTATGAGACCACCTCTTCTTGACTTTCCAAGTCTGAAATCAGCTAAACGCATTCTCTCTCCTTAATCAATGGATACTGACGAAATAATTGCTAAAGGCCAGCAGTGTATTGATATTGAAGCGGAAGCTCTGGCGAAAACTAGTGCTCAGCTTGATTCAACGTTCGCTCAGGTCGCGGCGACTGTGATCAATTCCCTTAATGATGGGCGAAAGCTCATTTTTTCCGGAATTGGGAAGAGTGCCCATATTGCCCGAAAACTGGTCGGAACATTCAACAGCATTGGTGCCCCCTCCACATTTCTAGATCCTGTAAACGCTCTCCACGGCGATATGGGCTTGTGCCGCAAAGGGGACGTTCTTTTTGCATTTAGCAACAGCGGCGAGAGTGAAGAGCTACTTCGACTCGTGCCTAACCTCAAAAGATTCGACGTCCGAACGGTTGCCGTTACTTCTACCTCGGACGCCTCTCTCTCGAAGCTTTGCGACCAGAGCTTAATATACTGTGCAGACACGGAAGCCTGTCCGCTGGATCTAGCTCCCACGGCGAGCTCAACTGCATCTATGGCTATCGGAGATGCCCTCGCCATGGTGGTTTTAGAATGGCGAGCCTTCAGTCGAGAGGATTTCGCAAAGTTTCATCCCGGGGGAAGCATCGGCAAATCTCTAGCCGCAAGCGTTGATTCAATTATGCGTCCGACTGGGCAATTTGCTATTTCAAGCTACGAGGCGACCTGCAAGGAATGTCTCCAGCATATGACAAATCCCAACAGCGGATGCATCGCCCTTACAGACGAGAACGGCAAGCTGGTTGGGATCTTCACCGACGGAGATATTCGAAGGCTCGTTCTCGAGGATGCCGACTTCCTAGGAAAATCTGTATCCAGTTTCATGACACGATATCCGATTACTATCAACTCTGGTTCGCTGGCCGTTGAGGCCCTACGGATCTTCGAAAATCGGAAGATTGATGACCTAATCGTCGTTGACGCAGATTTCAAACCTATTGGAGTCATCGACGGACAGGATTTGACCAAGGTAAAGATGGTCTGAGAGCAGACCTCAAAAGAGCCTAATTTTGCCGAATCTCTCCCTAAATGTTTAACCTTCAAGACATAACGACTGAGGCTAAGCTTTTAACGGGCCGATTTTTGTTTCGGAATTTTTCAAAACGCATTCATATCTACCTTCAAACCAACCCTGGCTAGGGTACGAAGAAAACCTGAAAACGACGATCGATATGAGACACGCTTCCCAAACGACGATTATAAGTGAGTCAAAGCTGCTTTCCGAGCTGTTTCAAATGCTCGAACCCCACTTGTCGACTCTCGACTCGTTTCTCTTGCGGCAAGTAAGCAGTTTTGAGGAGGAAATTCGGGAGCAAATAGAATATTGCATCTACACAGGCGGCAAACGCATTCGGCCGTCCCTAATTTTCTTTAGCGGATGGCAAGGGGAAGGCGTTGTTGATCAAAAACTAGTGAAACTTGCTGCGGTTATTGAAACTATCCACCTAGCAACCCTCGTCCACGACGATATTATGGATGGGGCTGACATTCGCCGCAGCCGTCTCACCGTCGCGAAAAAAGATGGAAACGCCACGGCTGTGCTCCTCGGAGATGCCCTTTTCTCTCACGCAGTATACCTCGCAACCCAATTTCCAACTTCAGAAGTCAGTGAGAAGGTAGCCATCGCTATGCGAAACGTCTGTACGGGAGAAATCCTCCAGACAATGCAAAGAGGCGATCCTGATATTGATCTAGCTACCTATCGAAGGGTCGTAGATCTAAAAACAGCAGAACTCTTTAGCGTTGCCTGCTTTCTCGGAGCTCGTCTGGCCGAAAGAGATCAACCTTATGTCGAGGCTGCCGGAAATTTTGGAAGACACCTGGGAATCGCCTACCAGATATACGATGACCTTACCGACCTGATCGGATCGGAAGAGAAAATCGGAAAAACGCTGGGCACTGATATCGCAACCGGCAAGGCGACACTTCCTATAATCTTGCTCCGCGATCGACTTCCGAAAGCAGAAGCCACCCTACTGAGGGACACGCTGTCAGGTAAAAACGAGCCCGATGTCTCAATATGGCAATCCAAGCTTGCCGAGTTAAGTGTGGTAGACACCGTAAGAGAGGCCATTCTCCAAGAAGTTCAGCTCGCCCGAGGAGCAATTACTCCCTATAACGGTAACGAAGACGCGGATCTTCTGTACACAATCAGCGAACTTTTGTGGAACCAGGTAGAAGCTCTTCAGTCAGAACGGGACCGTTCATAATCCTAGGATAGAGTCTCCGCCTATTTTCGCTATTTTTAACGAAGGGACCTAGACATTTGACCTTTTATCGTTAGCGTCTCCCCTAACTCACCTCAATGAGTATAATTAAAACCATCACTAAGCCGCTTGTTTCTTCGCCTGAGAGGCGATTAGAAGCAGATGAGGATCTCTATATCGTACGAAAGATCCAATCCGGTGACGTAGACGCTTTCGACTCGTTGATTTTCAAGTACCGCGAACGGGTTTACTCCGTGATCTACAATTTGACATCCAATCGGGAGGATGCCTCAGACCTAACCCAAGAGACTTTTATCAAAGCGTTTCAATCGATCAACCGCTTCAAGGGGAAATCTAGTTTTTTCACTTGGCTCTACCGAATCTCGTTGAATACTTCCCTCAGCCACCTCCGGAAAAACAAGCTGAGACGCTTTTTCAGTTTCGAAAAAATGGTCGAGGAGGATCATACGGAAGGATTCATTGAAAATCTGAGGACTGAGTCCGACTCGGACAAAGCAGCCTTGATGACCGAACTTCAGGAAAGGCTGAACGACGCTTTCCAAAAATTGTCTATCAAACACCGAACCGTGATCACTCTTTTTGAGATTGACGGTCTGAGTCACAAGGAAATCGCTGACATCGTCGGGGCATCCATTGGCACTGTTAGATCCCGTCTCTACTATGCTAAACAATTCCTTCAAGGCGAGTTGAAAGACTACATTCGTTGAATATCTCTAAGACTAAAATGCTCTTTAAAAAAAGATTCTCCCCCAAAGACGAAGAACGCCTTAGCCATCTGATACAGCTGAAACGCCAAGAGAAGCCTGATGAAGCGTTTTGGTTAAGGTTTGACGAGGAATTACGAAGCAAGCAACTCGCCGCTATTGTTCGCTCGCAATCATGGTATCAAAGGGTTGGAAAGCTTTTCATACTTATTGCTCGGAAGTCCGCAGCAGCTACGGCTACGGCAAGCATATTGGCGTTTGGAATCTTCACTATATCAGAAACCGATTATTTCGCGGGAAAACAACCCACAACCAGCCCCAATCAAAAGGAGCCAGTGCACCCCACAGATGACGACGCTTCCGCCATCGATCAGCCTATTTTTGTAGTTGATGATCTCCATTCACAAGCTGAGGCAAACGAAGTTGATTTCTCATACGGGATCGATGCCACTCCCTCCTACGAGATCAACGCTCTGACGAAAAAGTCGATTCCTGTTAACTATCAGATTATCGCTGAACCTAAGCAATTCACCGCTGGCCACATCAATTCCGGAACCGATTTGGGTGCCAAGGTCATCGGTACTTGGAACCATTTTTAGCCCATGTTCATTCGGCTACTCAAACGTGCCACTATGGCGGCACGAGCTTCAGTCGTAATTCTCGCCACCAGCATGCTTGCAAGCTCTCAAGTCGACTACGGTCAAAGCAAGAGTAGCGTGTTCGATCTACAAAAAACGATACAGGGAATTTACCAGGATCGCAAAAACGCTGTAGTACGGGTAAAGGTTGCCACCGAGACCCTCTCTGAGAGCAACGAGCCAAAGGTCGTACTTAGAGTGTTTTCCGGTTTCTTCATCAGCGAGAAGGGACAAGTGCTGACAAGCTATCTTCCCACCGACAACGCTACCCGAGTTTGGATTGAAAAGGGTGGTATATCATTTCTCGCGGATATTGTCGGATCAGACGCCCGTACGAATGTGGCTCTTTTACAGGTGATTAATTTGCCCGATTCCTTCGACTACATCAAACTGATCGAAGAAAAGAAAAGCCCCGAAATCGGCGCCCTAGCGTTTTCCGTAACAAGCCCACTTGACTTCAGTCCTACTCCTAAATTCGGTCTCGTCACCGGTTACGAGAGCCACTTTGCTGAAGTAGTCTTTCCACTGACCTATACACGCCTCAGCATTTCTATCGGACCTGCCGAAGGTGGATCGCCCGCTCTTGATGCGAATAACGAACTTATTGGTATTGTGATGGCCACTCTACCCGAAGTGGATTCATCATACATAATCCCAGTCAAGGCTTTAACAAGAATTGTCTCTCAACTTACAAAGTATCAGGAAGTTAAATACGGCTTATTGCCTATCGATTTTGAGGAGAAACCAGACACCTACAATATCGGGAAACGCGTCTTAGTAAAGTCCATCTTTCCGGGAAGCCATGCAGAACGAAGCGGTCTTCAGCCAGGGGATGAAATACTGAAGCTCGAGGGATCGCAAATTGCGGATCTAAACAACTTGCGTGACAGTATTTTCTTCAAAGACCCGGGTGACTTCCTCCTTTTCACAATCAAGCGAGACCAGAAAGAACTCGATTTTGCTATTTTGCTCGAGCCCGAAGATGACCACATCTTAGAAGGCAATACAGTTGGATCATCAAAAAACTAGTCTCTTAAAAAATGAAGGTCCAGCATACCGAGTTTCATATCGAAACCAACGGCCAAGGAACTTACGAAATTTCCGGCAAAATAAGAAGCGTTCTTAATTCTTCCGGTCTGGAGAATGGCACCCTCAACGTCTTCTGTCGCCACACCAGCTGTAGCCTTGTCCTAATGGAGAATGCCGATCCTTCCGCCCGCCACGATCTTGAAAACTATCTAAACCGTCTTGTACCCGACAACGACCCCCACTTTATTCATACATACGAAGGGCCTGACGACATGCCGAGTCATATCAAAACAGCCCTCACCCGGAGTTCAGAGTCGATCCCTTTTGTCATGGGAGTTCTCCTTTTAGGAACCTGGCAAGGACTCTTCCTCTGGGAACACCGCATACAAAAGCACACTCGCCATCTAGTTGTATCTATTGTCGGCGAGTAACCATTAGAGATGTAAGAATCGAGGGCAAAACAATTGACTCTCCTGCAACTGAAAACAAATCGATTCTTGGATCTTCTCTTTTCCGCACGTCAGCACAAGACTTTTGTCCCCCCAACCGAGACCGCAATGGGGACTCTGCGAGAGCACACCACTCTACCAAGCCTTCTTCTTATGACGATTCGACTTCAAACGCTTACGGCGTTTGTGCTTCGACATCTTAAGACGACGTTTTTTCTTTAGATTACCCATAGAATGATATCTTAACCCTTTTCGAGGAGCCCGAGAAAGTGATGCGTGCCCTAGACGCTGTAAAGAAGAAACGACACTTTATTGCCTTACAAATAGCGTGGGTCTCAACCACCCTAGCTTCCTCTTGGCTTCACTGCCTAAAGTCAGGGTCACTTCCCAAAATCTCCATTTACTGACCCCCTAGGGAAATTAACCTCGAGGACCCTTGAATTGATCCAGTTTTTTCAAGAGCGTTTTAAATCCCTTCGGCAGCGACGCCTGAGCCCTCGGACAGGGTAGGCCTGGGATTTCAAACTCGACGGAAACAAGATGAACGCAAATCGCATTGTAGATCGGGTTTTCCGGCGAATTCCCACGCCGAAAACCCTTCTTGATCATCGACAAAAAAATACGGTCGCCCTGCACGTATTCCGCTTCTCCCACGATGTTCAGACCTTTCTCTGCAGCATGGATTCGTACCTGATGCACTCGCATATCTCGAGTCTTCGCCTCCCAAAGCTGGTAACGCCCGAAGCTTCTCAAGTACTGAAAGCGGGTTTCGCACTTTTTCCCAGTTTTGTGGGAAACGAGCATCTGCTTCCCATTTGAGTGATTGGCAATAGGCAAATCACAGATGAATACGCGCTCCTCGAGTTCCGTACTCGCGAGAAGGTGGTAGCGAAAAACGATCTGGCGCGAACCGAAGGCGTTTCTCAGCTTCTCCTCCCACTCCTCCGTTTTAGCGTAAAGGAGAACCCCACTCAATTCCGCATCGAGTTTGAATACGCGAAAAAGACCTTCTAATCCCAAAGCTTCCAGCTGAGGCTTCTCGTTTAGGAGTTCCCTCCGCAAAGCCATTGATACGTCAGGCTTACCCGCATTCCAATCATGTCTAAAACAGGCAAGCCCTGCTGTTTTGTTAATCGCGAAGTAACCCGGATGATCTACGAGCAGCGGGAACTTGACTGATCGCTCGCCCAAGTAGCGTTCTGGGAAGGAAATAAATGGATCGGTGTTGGACATACAGTTAAAAAAAGCCCCCATCGCCAAAACGTGGGGGCTCATAGATGAGAGGAGAAAAATGTCTACTAAGCCACGAGCAGCTTCGCCATCGATGCCTTTACACGGCTCGCTTTGTTACGATGAACTAGATTTGTCTTTGCCGCTTTGTCCATGGCCGATATGTAGTCAGTAGCTGCCGCCTTGAGCCCTTCCTTGTCACTAGATTCCGCGAGCGTCTGAACCCTCCTAGCCAACGTTTTTAGACGGGTCTTTCGTGCACGATTACGAAGCGTGCGAGCGATTGTCTTGCGGTTATTCTTCTGTGCTGACTTGGTATTTGCCATTGGGAGGCGGATGTTTCTGCAATTTTCTCCCGTGTCAAGGCATTTACACGAGATATAGCGAGGCTTTGACAAGGGTGAAATTGGATAAGGCAAACTCGTAGTTTTGGAGAAGTCTAGCTACTCTTAGTTTCCACTTCGCTCGCATCATCTAATGACCGCAGACGGCATAAGCTCAACTCGGGGAGACCCCCTTTTTCTGGGCTAATCTCACACGCTCAATATCTAACGGATTGTCTAATCAAGATCTCATTTTGAAAATAAAGCAGGTTTGAACCGAATCTCCAACTAACAACATCTAGTTACCAACAATCGACTTTGATTATTGGAAAAATCGACCATTCTATGATTAGTTACCTATTCATATTCAATTCTCGACCCTTTTTAAAGATAAGGAAACTAGACCTTTTCAGTAGCCTAGATTCCATAAATATAAAAAACGTTAGACCAAGTGCCCTTGGAAAATTCTAGCTCCGGAGCCTGTAAGCCGGATTCTGTACGCTGCCGAAGCAGGGCCACGTTCATTTATCTGTCCCGCACGAATGCGGAACCCTTTCGAAAAAGGCGCGACATACCCGGGGCATAAAAAACGGGCCGCTCTGCCCCCTATTTTGTCTTGCGTCGGATTGGGCTTACCCTGCCCGCCCGATTGCTCGGAGCGGCGGTGGGCTCTTACCCCACCATTTCAACCTTACCTTCCTTCACCAAACAGAACTCCCGAAAGAGGGCTGCCCGCCGAAGCCTTGGCGAAGGTGGGCGGTGTATTTTCTGTGGTGCTATCCATCAACTCGCCTTGAAGCGAGCCTTCCCCGCTTTCAAGAGGAATCCTGCCCTGTGACGTCCGGACTTTCCTCTCCACTGCCTGTGCTGAACGAATTCATTAAAGAACGGCGGAGCGAACGTGCGGCTCCGAAGCTAGGCATCGAAATAAAGGATGCGTCCGCAATTATCGCAAGTGGTAATTTCGTTACCCTTCATCACCTCAACCTCAACCGAAGAAGAAACCCGCATGTGACAACCCTGGCACTTCGCGTCCTTTTGAGCGACGATGATGGGAAATTTCAAGCCTCTGGAGACACGCCGGTAAACAGAGAGCATTGGCTTTCCAATATTTGCTTCAACCTCAGCCAGTGCTTGCCTCGCCGTATCGATCTCGCTCTTCAAATTTGCCTTCTTTTCGTCCAATCGGCCTAAAAACCGCTTTTCCACTTCGATCCTCTTGCAGCAAACCGCTTCATCCTCCCCTTGATTCTTACGTACCTCATCCAACTCGTACAAGAGTTCGATTTCTTTTTCCTCAAGATGGGATATCTTTGCCTCAGTTAGCTCGATTTCATGAGTCAGAGCCTGGTACTCATCGTTCTTCTTCACAAGCAGCTGCTGGTTTTTGTACTTAAGCAGCTGTTGTTCAATATCGCCCATCTCCGTTTCTATCATCTTCCCACGGACTTCCAGCTCTTTGACAAGTTGCTTTCCTTCCGCGATCTCAGCTTCGAGATCTGCAATCTTTTTCTGTGTCGACGCTTTTTCAACTGGCAAATGGGCCAAATCTCGTTCGATCCGCTGCAAATTCATGTCCCGATCTTGGAGGATCAGCAGGCTAGTAGTGCAATTTGTGGCCATAACTACGCCTGAGATTGGAGGGTTATAATTTCAATCCGTCAAGGCGCATCGATACCGAATGCCTAAATGTAATACATCTCCTGATTTTCACGCACTGCAAGGTCCGCCAAAGTTATCGAACGCACAATATCTTCAAAACGCTCCTGAATTTCCGCCCACGCCTTCGCAATCGCTTCTCCCGAATCCCCCGAAACCCTCGAGAACTCCGAAAACATTTCGCTCTCAATCAGAGAAATCACATCGTAGATAGAAATTTGGTCTGGAGCTCTCGCGAGCAAATAGCCTCCTTGCTTCCCTCTCCGGCTTTCAACGAGTCCTCCGTTACGAAGTTCGCTCAATATTTGGGCGAGGTATTTCGCCGGGATTTTTTCCACACTGGCCAGCTCCTCGATACTGGAAACGCCAGAGCCTTCATACCGCTTCGCCAACTGGACCAGGGCGCGGCACGCGTATTCTAGTTTTACGGTCAGTTTCATTGCTCCCGACTAAACTGCAGAACTCCCGACACGCGATCGAGTACAAAAGTAAATAACCCCCTTCAAACTGGCCTATTTCGAACCAAAAAACCCAGTAGGTGAATATACAAGAAAAAGGTCCTTGCACGCCTTCATCCAGACGATTCACTTGCGCGTTTTTATCATAGAAAAAGGTTGTGATCGCCTGATCAATTTGACACTTTTCTCGCTGACAAAATCTACTATATGGATTCCCAGACCGACGCCGAAAACAGTCCTGTAAATCACGAAGGCTCCGCAAGCTACGACTCCTCGAATATTCAAAAGCTAGAAGGGCTAGAGGGTGTTCGCAAACGCCCTGACATGTACATAGGGGACACGAACGAGCGCGGACTTCATCATTGCGTTTTTGAGGTAGTAGACAATTCCATTGACGAAGCACTCGCTGGGTTTTGCAAAAACATCAAAGTCTCCATTCACTTGGATGGTTCCTGCTCCGTCGACGATGACGGGCGCGGCATTCCGGTAGACATTCACCCGAAGTACAATATGCCGGCCCTCGAATTGGTGCTTACCAATCTCCACGCAGGTGGAAAGTTCGGCAAAGGTGCCTACCAAGTTTCCGGCGGCTTACACGGCGTGGGAGCTAAGTGTGTCAACGCCGTTTCCGAGTGGTTTGAGGCAGAAGTTCGTAAGGATGGCAAAATCCATCAGATGAGCTTCAGCCAAGGTATCACGACCAAGAAACTCGCGATTATCGGTGAAACCAAAAAGACCGGCACAAAGATTAGCTTTAAGCCAGACCCTGTTATCTTCCCGGAGACCAGAACTTTCCATTACGACATTCTCGCAAAGCGTCTGCGCGAACTCGCTTTCCTGAACCCTGGGATCCACATAACGATCAGTGACGAGCGATCCAACAAAAGTGAGAATTTTCAGTTCAATGACGGTATTGCGGAGTACATTCGATTCTTGAACCGGTCGAAGAACGTTCTCCACGAAGATCCCATTTCGTTCGGCGACACATTCCTCGATCCGAACAACCCTGAAAGCCCCGCAACTGGGGTCGATGTATCGCTGCAGTATAACGATTCCTACAACGAGCAACTGTTTGCCTACGCCAACTCGATTTTCAACATTGAAGGAGGCACCCACTTGTCTGGATTCCGCACAGCATTAACTCGCGTGATCAATCAATTTGCTAGGGCCAACAATTTGCTCAAAGACAAGGATCCAGCCATCACTGGCGACGACGCTCGCGAAGGACTCGTTGCGGTTGTATCCGTTAAAGTTCCCGAACCAAGATTCGAAGGACAGACCAAGACCAAACTCTCTAACTCTGAAGTCGATGGCATCGTACAGAAGATCGTGGGCGAACGTCTGAAGTACGTCTTCGAAACCGATCCCAAACTCGCGAAAAGGCTGATCGATAAATGCCTCAACGCAGCGCGCGCCCGCGAAGCCGCACGGAAGGCTCGGGAAACGGTTCGTAAAGGAGCACTTTCAGGCGGAGGTCTCCCCGGAAAGCTCGCGGACTGTTCTTCACGAAAACCGGATGAGAGTGAACTTTACATCGTAGAGGGTGATTCCGCGGGTGGATCTGCCAAGCAAGGTCGTGATCGCCAAACCCAAGCTATACTTCCCCTGCGAGGTAAGCTGATCAATTCTGAAAAGGCGCGGATCGACAAAGTTCTTTCCAACAATGAAATCCGAACTATGATCACTGCAATCGGCTGCGGCATTGGGGACATCGAAGGGGATCATGGCTTCAAAATTGAGAAAGCCCGCTACCATAAGATCATCATTATGACGGATGCGGACGTCGACGGTTCACACATTCGTACCCTACTTTTGACATTTCTATACCGCCAGATGAGAGAACTCATCGAGGCTGGATACGTCTATATCGCTCAGCCTCCGCTGTACAAAATCAAGCGTAAGCGACGCGAGCAGTACATTGACAACGACGAGCAACTCAACCGAATCCTCCTAGAACTTGGCACTGAGGACGTAAAAATGACCCGTTTAGACGACGGGCACATCTTCAATCCTTCTCAAATTGACCAGATCGTTGAAATATTTGCTCAGCTCGAGCGAATTGGCGGTGCAGTATCTAGGCACGGTGCTTCGCTCAGCGAGTACCTGGAGCAGTATTCAAAAGAAAAGCATACGCTGCCGCGCTATCTGGCAAGAGTGCGTGAGGGGAACGAGGAATTCTACACTTTCCTGACCACCGAGGCTGACCGTGCCACATTTGTGCAAAACGCGGGAATAGGTGCCGAAGAGCTTGATAGCGAAAATGCTACTGTTACCATACAGAATGACGAGGCGGGCACCTCCAAGCGGATCTCGTTATTCGAGATTTTCGAGGCAAATGAAATGTCCAAATTGATGCGAGAGATCGAGGACATAGGGCTCGACCCAACCCATTTCCAGCCATCGGAAACTCCGATCTACACGATACTGGAAAACGAAGGCCAGAAAAACGCGAACACGATCAAAATTTCCTCGAATATGGATATTCTCAATCAAATTCGACTACTAGGACGAAAAGGCCTGTCCATTCAACGATATAAAGGTCTAGGTGAAATGAACCCCAAGCAGCTTTTCGAAACCACGATGGACCCAGAAAAGCGACAACTACTGAAAGTGAATATCAATGACGCCGCCAAGGCGGATGAAATGTTTTCGATCCTTATGGGTGAAGAAGTCGCGCCACGAAGGGCATTCATCGAAGACAATGCCCTAAACGTCTCTTATCTAGACGTCTAGTACCTTTCAATTTACGTAATCAATAATTAGATACGCATGGACCCAGCATCCGAACGCATTTCTCCAGCCAGCATCACAGACATCATGTCGACGGCCTACATCGATTATTCGATGTCGGTCATAGTCAGTCGAGCTCTGCCCGACGCCCGGGATGGGCTTAAACCTGTTCAGCGACGCATTCTTTACGCAATGTTTCGCGAAGGCCTGCTCCACAACCGGTCATTCGACAAATGTGCCGGCGTTGTTGGTGAAGTACTCAAGAACTATCATCCTCATGGCGATTCCTCCGTCTATGACACTCTCGTTCGTATGGCCCAAAAGTGGGTTATGCGATATCCCCTCATCGATCCCCAAGGCAACTTTGGATCCGTTGATGGGGACTCTGCCGCTGCTTATCGATATACCGAATGTCGGCTAACCAACATTGCAGAGGACCTCCTTCGGCACATCGACGAAGACACAGTCAACTTCGTCGCAAACTACAAGGAAAGCACCACTGAACCTGATGTTCTTCCTGCGGGATTACCGAATCTTCTCATGAACGGTTCAACGGGGATTGCAGTGGGGATGGCTACCAATATTCCACCCCACAATCTCAGCGAGCTTATCGACGGGATCTGTGCTCAGATCGATAATCCAAACATCGAAATCGACGAGCTCGCTACATTCATCAAAGGTCCAGACTTTCCAACCGGAGGCCAAATCGTTGGCCGCAAAGGCATCGAAGAGTACATGCGAACTGGTCGAGGTATTGTTCGCATTCGCGGCATAATGCGAAAAGAAGAGATGGACAATGATCGCGATCGACTCGTCATCACCAAAATCCCCTACAATGTTAATCGTGCAGTCCTTGTAACAAAAATCGCAGATCTCGTTTCCTCAAAGGACATTGAGGGGATCAGTGATATCCGAGACGAATCAGACGAAAACACTCGTATTGTCATCGAACTGAAACGAGGCGAATTCCCTGAAGTCATCATGTCAAAGCTGTTCAAGAAAACCGCACTTGAAAGCAGCTTCGGCGTCAATCTCCTCGCCTTAGACAATCATCGCCCCAAGCAGATGAACATCAAGGAATTGATAAATTGCTACATTGATCATCGCCGCGATGTTATCTACCGCCGTACTGCATTTCGACTCAAAAAAGCGGAAGACAGGGCCCATATCCTCGAGGGATATAAAATAGCTCTCGATAACCTAGACGACTTCATAAAGATCATTCGATCTTCCACAAATCGTGATGAAGCGAAAGAGAGGCTGCAAGGGAAGTATCCTCTTTCCGATCGACAGGTTGCTGCGATTCTCGACCTTCGACTCTACCAGCTCACCGGTATGGAACGAGGCAAGATAGAAGAGGAATACGAAGAGCTCATCAAGCTGATAGATGAACTGCGAAGCATTCTGGAGAGCGAACAGAAGTTGCTAGAAATCATCAAAACCGAACTATTTGAGCAGAAGGAAAAGTACGGGTCTCCTCGGCGCTGTGAAATCGTTCCCTATGAAGGCGATATTTCAAAAGCAGATATGACCCCTCGCGAAGGCTGCTTCATTACCGTTTCCCACAAAGGATTCATCAAACGTACTAGCGATAGTGAATACCGCACCCAGAAGCGAGGCGGGAAAGGCGTGCAAGGCGGAAATACTTACGACGAGGATTTTATCGAGCACATATTCACCGCCAATACGCATGACTACATTTTCTTCGTCATGAACAATGGTCGCGTGTACGTGGAAAAAGTATACGAGATTCCCGAGGGCTCCCGGACCTCCAAAGGTCGCTCCATCGCACGAGTTTTCCAATTACAGGAAGGGGAAAAAATCGCCGCTATGATTTGCCTTAAGGAAATAGTGGATACGCATCACTTAGTAATGTGCACTAAGAATGGGGTCATTAAAAAAACCAATCTGATCGACTACAAAAATTTCCGCCGCGGAGGGATCATCGGAATCAATATTGATGAAGGGGATAACCTTATTTCGGCCAAGCTAACAAGTGGTGGGGATGATCTGGTTATCATAACGCTGAAGGGACAAGCAATCCGATTTCCAGAGACCGACTTGCGCGACCAGGGCCGTGCCACACGCGGAGTCCGTGGAATACGTTTGAAAGAGGGTGACGAAGCCAAAGCGATGGAGGTCGTCAACAACGAAGGGACTCTCCTCATCTGCGGCCTAAGTGGACAGGGTAAGCGGACGAAGTTCGAAGAGTATCCGACTCAAAAGCGCGGAGGGAGTGGAGTCATTGCAGCCCGAACTTCAGGCGTTTCCGGAGCGTTGACGGTGTTTGAGTCGGACGAAATGATGATGCTAACGAAAAATGGTCAGGCTGTCAGGACGAAGGTGTCTGGAATCAGCGTGATTGGCCGAGCGACTAAGGGCGTTCGATGCATCAACTTAAATAAAGGAGACCTCCTTCTCGGGGTTGCTAGGATCATCGAAGTTGAAGACGTTGATGGGGGAAGCGAAGATCAACCATTTGCTAATTCCCCCAAACCCGGCTAAGCAGGTCTAAGCACAACCCCCAGATTCAAAAATTTCTGGAGGAAAACCTTTTAAAATCGATCCCACGGGGAATCTTGCCCATCTCTCCAAAGATAAGGAATTTTAAATTTCATATGGCTTGATTCACTAACTTCGCCCAACGAAAACCTATAGTTTAGTGTGTTTTAGCTGTTTTCTTTCTGCTTGATATGCAGCAGTTTGAACCGATTCGGATCTCAATCCCTCCGGCAAGTAGCACATTAAGAACCGTATACGTATCAGTTCCTGAACTAATCAAAAACGACGAGTTTTTCAGTTCGACCACGAACAGTGACACTTCAACTCTTTTTAGTGGGTCAAGCAAGCTCGATAACACTCCGTTCTGGAATATAAACATCGGAAGCGAGAGTTCAGTCGAAGCAAAAGCGGCCCTCAGCCTGATTCGAGATCAATTCTATCGAGAAATCAACCTACCGATTGTCGATCTTCGGAAGTAAAGTTAGGTGGACTACCGAGAAAGGCGGCCGTAAGCCCGACTCTTCGCTTTGCGAGACGCGTTCTTCTCTTCCTCCTCAAACAAACGCGAATACATGTAATTGAAGTTTTCAATTTTCTTTCGAGCTATTTTTTGCCCCACATAATGCTCGATCGCACCGGCGTTCTTCAATTCGTCCTCAGTCAATAGCGTAAAGGCATCCCCTTCCTTTTCTGCACGGCCCGTGCGACCAATTCGGTGAACATAATCCTCAGCGTTTAGGGGCACATCGTAATTGATGACGTGTGTCACCCCCGCGATATCTAGACCGCGGGCAGCGATATCAGTTGCCACCAAGACTTCGAACTTGCCCGACTTAAAACCCTTTAATGCCGCCGTCCGCTCACCCTGCGCCCGGTCAGAATGCAGAACCCCAACTGAGTGTTTCAGCCGCTCTAAACGCCTTGAAATTAGGTCAGCGTTTAGTTTCGTTCGGGTAAAAATCAACACGCTCTCAAATTGCGTCTGTTCTAGTAGCTTAATCAACAAATCGTACTTTTGCTGCTCCACGACGGGGTAGAACGCGTGGGTCACCGTTTCCGCAGCCGAACGGTTTCGTCCAATCTCAATCACTTCCGGATCGTTCAGAACCCATTTCATCATCGATTGAATCGCCGCTGGAATGGTCGCAGAGAAAAACAGGGTTTGCCTTTCCTTCGGGCACATCTTGATGAGGCGGCTTACATCCGGCAAAAATCCCATGTCCAGCATTCTGTCGACCTCGTCTAGAATCAGAACTTGAACATTTTTTAACGAAATATTCCCTTGGCCTATGTGGTCTAACAATCGTCCTGGCGTGGCGACGAGAATATCCACTCCTTTCTCGAGCATCTCCTTCTGACGCCCATACTTTACGCCTCCATAAACTACTCCCACTCTTGTCTTTCGGTATTTAGAGTAGCTTTCCAATGCATCTACTACCTGCTGAGCAAGCTCTCGAGTCGGCTCGAGTACTAGACATTGGATGCGTTTACCCGGCTTAAGCCGATCGAGTGTTGGCAGTCCAAATGCAGCTGTTTTTCCCGTTCCTGTCTGTGCTGATGCGATAATGTCTTTCCCCCGAAGGATCAAAGGGATCGCTTTCGCTTGTACGGGTGTTGGTTTCTCGAACCCGAGTTCACCAATTGATTTTAATAGAGAATCTGAAAGGCCTAGACCGTTAAAGGGCATTCTGGGTGTATGATTACCCAATTCCTTCTACGCAAGCCCTCCCTTCGACAAACTGCTGTCTGCTTTCAAAAAACTCTAAGTTGTTCAGAGCCTCTTTCGCTCCTAGATGACACCAAATTAATTCGACAAAAACCTCGTGCTCGTCTTATCCTTATCGCTATTTTTCTCGCCATCCGATGACCGACCTACTCGCACCACCGCCAATTCCTGCAGCCCTGAAAAAGGCACGCGACGACTTCCCTATCTTGAAACGAGAAGTCAACGGGAAGCCACTTGTATACTTAGACAACGCCGCCTCAACTCAGAAGCCGCAATCAGTGATTGATGCCATCACGCAATACTACGCCAACGAAAACTCGAACATCCATCGGGGTGTCCACTTACTGAGTGTCGAGGCAACCGCAGCCTATGAAAACGCTCGAACCAAACTCGCAGCCTATCTTAATGCCAACGATGAATCAGAAATAGTTTTTACTCGAGGTGCTACTGAATCTATAAATCTCGTCGCTTACTCTTTTCTGGAGCCTCTTGTTTCGGCGGGCGACGAAATCCTGATTTCCCACATGGAGCACCACGCCAACATAGTTCCCTGGCAGCTCCTTTGCGAACGAACAGGGGCGGTCCTCAAAGTAGCACCGATTTTTGATAATGGTGATCTAGACACGGATACCTACATTTCACTTATGGGACCTCGGACAAAACTGGCGGCGATTGTCCATGTTTCCAATTCGATCGGGACTGTAAATCCAATAGAGAGAATTATCGAGGCCGCCAAAGACAGAAGTATTCCCACACTCATAGACTCAGCCCAGTCAATTCAACACATGAAGCTGGACGTCCAAGAGCTCGACTGCGATTTTCTTGTTTTTTCTGGGCACAAGATGTTCATGCCAACGGGCATTGGCGGCTTATACGGAAAACGTGCCAAACTCGATAGTATGCGGCCGTATCAAGGCGGTGGAGACATGATTGCACAAGTTTCTTTCGATGGAACCACCTTTAAAGCACCACCATACAGGTTCGAAGCGGGGACTCCTCACATTGCAGGAGGCATTGGTATCGCGGCCGGCATTGACTATATCGAATCAATAGGTAGGGATCTGATCCACGACTACGAGACTCAGCTTATTGACTACGCTGCCAACCGTTTGAAGTCTACTGCTGGGGTAAGACTAATTGGCGAGCCATCACATCGTGCTGGAGCTATATCATTTGTCATGAATTCAGCCCATGCCCATGATATTGGCACCATCCTCGATACTGAAGGAATTGCCGTGAGGTCCGGTCATCATTGCTGTGAGCCTTTGATGAAACGTTTTGGTATTTCAGCGACCGCCCGTGCATCTATCGCTCTTTACAACAATCACGAAGATATCGACGCTCTCGTTGAATCACTAGGCAAAGTCCATCAGCTATTCGGGTAGCGGCCTAATGAATTCGGAACTGAAAGCTCTCTACCGTGATACGCTTTTGGAGCACAGTCGTGAACCAAAAAATAATCGTGTCTTGAAGAACGCGGATGCCTACTTTGAGCTGAAAAATCCTCTTTGCGGCGACCTCATCACAATTTACCTTAAGGTTTCCCATAGTATGGTATCTGAGGTTACGTTCGAGGCTCAGTGCTGTTCCATTTGTACGGCTTCGGCTTCTATGTTGACCGATCAGATTACTAAATCCGACATCGAGGGAGGAATCGACTTCGCCGACTCGCTAATCGAGTCGCTTTTGCAGCCCGGTATTTCAATCGCTAACCTTGAAAATGAGGAGATACAATCGCTGGCGGGAGTGAAATCCTTTCCCAGTCGCATTAGATGCGCGACGCTTCCTTGGGAAGCCTTCAAGGGTGCAGTCTCTCGATTAGTATGATTCAGCTCCGCAACCTGATGCTCCAGTACGGAGAGCGCTTCATCCTTAGAGATGCTACCGCCTCTATTGGCAACAAGGATCGAATCGGACTCGTCGGCTCCAATGGAGCTGGAAAAACCACGTTATTGAAAATTCTCGCCGATCAAGAGGAACCCGACAGTGGATTTGTCGACAAGGCAAACTACGTTACCATTGGCTACCTGCCCCAAGACGGGATAATTGCAGCAGGCAAGTCCTTATACCAAGAAGCCGAATCAGCCTTCGAGAATACCTTAACGCTAACCTCTAAGATCGACGAGGCCAGCACACTACTCCATTCCTTAAACACGGACTCCAAGGACTACTACGAAGTACTTGAGCTCATTGGGACATGGGAGCGGGAATTGGAAAACCACGATGTTGAAAAACTCCCCTACCGTATTGAATCCGTTTTGCACGGTCTCGGATTCGAACAGTCCGATATGAAAAAGCAGACCAGCGAATTCAGCGGCGGCTGGCAAATGCGCATCGCTATCGCTAAGCTCCTACTTGCCTCCCCTTCCCTGCTTCTTCTGGATGAACCGACCAATCACCTAGACATCATTTCCCAGCACTGGCTTGAAAACTACCTCAAACGGTACGAAGGGGCTATTCTTGTGGTCTCCCATGACCGTGCCTTTTTAGACGAGCTTTGTAAGCAGACCTTTGAAATTACCCAAGGAAACCTGAATGTCTACCAAGGTGGTTACTCATGTTTTGAGAAACAGAGCAAAATACGGAAAGACCAGTTGATTCGCTCGTTCAAGAGTCAGCAAAAGGAGATCGAGCGAACCGAGAAATTCATAGACCGATTTCGCTACAAAGCATCCAAAGCCAGCCAAGTCCAAAGCCGTATCAAGGCTCTGGATAAGATGGAGCGAATCGAGATCGAGACTGAAGAGAACTCTATTGCCTTTTACTTTCCCCCAGCTCCCCGAAGCGGGCAAACGATCATGGAACTAGAAAATCTATGCAAGTCCTATGGCGACTTGAAAGTGATCGAGAATGCTACCATTCGAATAGAAAGGGGCGATCGGCTTGCAATGGTTGGAGCAAATGGGGCTGGGAAGTCTACTTTGGCAAAGGTCATTGCCGCAGTCGAACCATTTCAAAGTGGTATCCGTAAGCTAGGGCACAATACGATAATTTCCTACTTCGCTCAGCACCAAGCCGACGAACTGGACCTTAGTTATACAGTCCTCGAAACACTCGAAAGAACAAATTCCGGACAAAACACCACTCAGCTACGTTCCGCCCTCGGGGCCTTTCTTTTTCATGGTGACGACGTATTCAAAAAAACAAGCGTACTATCAGGCGGTGAACGAAATCGTCTCGCCCTGGCAAAGATTCTTACCCAAAAAGCCAATTTCCTAATTCTCGACGAACCAACGAATCACCTCGATATGCGTTCGCAAGAAGCATTGCAGAGAGCGCTCGAGAGCTACGAAGGAGCCTTTATTATTGTATCGCACAACCGTGCTTTTGTGGATCGCATAGTAAACAAAACGCTCGAGGTTCGCAAGGATGGCCTTTCTCTATTTCCTGGAAACGTTTCCGATTATCTAATACATTTAGAAAAGTTGGGTAATGGGAGTCAGCCAAAAACCAACATCGCCAGCTCATATTTATCGAAAAGCGTTTCGAAAATTTCCCCGAGAGAAAGACGCAAGAAAAGGGCGAAACTGGTAACTGCATTGAGTCCATTAAAAAAGAGGCGCTCAGAGCTCGAGACGCAGATCTCCCAGCTCGAAACCAGCCAGGAAGTGCTAGAATCTAAAATGGCCGATCCTGCTTTTTTCAAAACGAGTGACGCCAGAGAGGCTATGGTTGCCCACGAGCGGGATCGAATTGCTCTGGAGAAAAACTATGAAGAGTGGAGTGGACTCTCAGATCGGATCGCGGCCAAAGAACAAGAACTTGACGAACTTGAATAAAAGTGTCTCTCAAGATCCACGTAAAGCGGAACAGGCATAGCCCTAAAATAATTCTCTCTGCTCAATTTTTTGCCGCTTGGCCGGGCTTCCTTGGCTGCGTCCAATGACCTCAGAGAGCAAAAGACGGTAATTGCTAAGCTCCTTGCAATAGTAGATCAGCAAAAGAGCAGAGGCAATCGCGTCGTAGAGAGCACAATGATAATTCTGCCTACCCACGGGGCAATGTATAGCACTTAAATGGTCAAGTTCGGGCTGCAGACGGTAGCGGCATACCAAATCCGCCAACTTTAGGGAGCCCACGACCCCTCTCATGTTACGATACAAGGTGCCCGTATCCAGCCAAGGGCCCCAGCTCACGATTGATTTTCCGTCATCCAGCCAACTCGGGGACTTCCTCGGATAAGGGAATACAGATTTGAGCATGGTATTTTCCGCCGAGGCGAAATGGGCCGCTAGAGGTCCCGACTCTCTAATCGATGCGAATCGCTCCCATTCTTCCTCAAAGGGCATTTCCAATGAGGCCTCAGTTGTCGTGATTTTGTGAATCGACCATTCATTTTTTGGGATCGGGGCTTTGGGCTGACAAAATCGTGTCGCTACCGATTCGATTGAGCTCCCTTTTACTGTGACTATTCCGTACTCTACAATTCCGCATTGCAGTCCGCCTTCAAAATCGATCACGTGAATCGGAGCTTCGTCCCAGTAGAGTTCCATCTCGTTAGTAAAAAGCTTTATCCCCGGAGTCCTTCCGCGCAATCTAAGACTTCCGATTCTATGAATTTTGACGAATTTGACGAGTTTACACGAAAGCTCTGCCTAAAAACGCAGAGAACTATACTCTCCTTTTACGAGAATCCCGATCTGTTGGTTGAAACGAAAAGCGATCTGTCACCCGTGACATTTGCCGACAAAGAAACAGAGCGAGAAATCCGTGAAGCCATCCAAGTGTTGTATCCAGAACACGGGATTAAAGGCGAAGAATATGAAGACTTAAACCCAAACGCAGCCTTTACCTGGTTGATAGATCCCATCGACGGAACCAAGACTTTTACCGCTGGCTGCCCGCTATACGGAACGATGATAGCTTTACTCTTGGAGGGTGAGCCCATCTTTGGCTGTATCAATTTCCCCGCCTTGGGAAAGCGGATCAGCAGTGATGGTCATTCTACATTCGTCAATGGCGATCTCGTAAAGGCGAAGGCGGACAAGCCACTCGATGAAGCCCTACTCCTGACAACCGACTATTCCGAAGTTGCCAAGCACCAGAATGGCCGGGCGTTCGAAAAGCTCGTCTCCAAAACTAAAATGACTCGAACATGGGGCGATTGCTACGGCTACTACCTATTGGCCACTGGAAACGCAGACATCATGATTGATCCGATAGCAAATCCATGGGATGTTATGGCTCTTATTCCTATAATTCGCGGTTCAGGAGCCACCATCACCGATTGGTTCGGCAATAACCCCGCCCACGGCAACTCCATCGTCGCTGCCAACACAGATCTACACAGCGAAGTTGTCGCAATATTAAATTCCTAGCTCCTCTACGCTATCTCTATGAATAACCATATATTGAATACAATGAACATTCGAATTTCTTTAATCACTGTTTCTTTATTTTTGTCCGCTTGTGGTGTGCAACAGACAGACATTCACTCCATGGACCGCGAAACAAAGGACTATGAATCCGCTCTGATTGAAAATATGGATCAAGCAGAATTGATGCAGTACCTTAACCTTTTAGCGTCGGAAATGAATCTTGCTACGGAAAATGGACTCTTCGTGGAAATGCACCATATTGAGATCGCTCTTACCAAGGCATTCAATGCTCTTGAGGCAATAGCCCCTGCTACCGCCAAATCAAATTTGGATACACTCAAAGTCGTTGCGTTGAAAATCCACGGGGCAGGTCACGACCAAAATAAGTCCATGGCCGGTACTCTCAATAAGACTCTGCAGGATCAACTTGAGAGGCTTCAAAAGAATCTGAATGCAAATTAGTGCGATCCCTCTGCACTGCAGCAAATAACTTTCGTCCGAAAGCAAGGATCCATGAGCAATGTTGCCATAAGACCCGGGGGCGTTGAAGATGTGCGGCGTCTGACAGAGATATATAACTACTATGTCGAAGAGACCGCTACAAGTTTTGACTTGAAAAAGCATTGTGCCGCTGATCGTATCACGTCATGGTTCTCCAATTACTCATCGACCGGCATTTACAGAATATTCGTTGCCGAGCTTGATGGACTCGTTGTTGGATATTGTACAAGCAGCCAATTTCGAGTAAGGGCTGCCTACGCCACGTCAGTTGAAACGAGCGTTTATTTGGACAAGGATTACCTCGGACGAGGAATTGGATCGAAGCTCTATCATGCCCTCTTCGCCTCCCTCATCGGGACAAGGGCTCACCGTGCCTATGGGGGTGTTACGTTGCCGAACGCAGGATCAGTCGCCTTACACAAAAATTTTGGTTTTAGAGAAGTTGGAATATACCGGGAAGTCGGATTCAAACTTGGCAGATTCCACGATGTTTGCTGGTTTGAAAAAGAAATCGGCTCCTTAGAGGGAACCTGAGGCGTCACCAATCCAGTCTTTACCTAGCGGTATCTAAAAAGCGCTGTTCACGAATGATAGTAACCCGAATCGTACTAGGGTACTCCAGTTCGTCCTCAATGCGCTGGCGCATTTCCCGGGACAAGTTCTTTGCTTCCAGATCAGAGATAGATTCGGGATCCACCACCACTCTAACCTCCCGACCGGCTTGGATAGCATAGGCCGACTTTACACCAGGAAACGTGTGAGCTAAGTTTTCGAGAGTCTTTAAACGGTCAATATACGCAGCAATGGACTCAGCCCTCGCGCCAGGCCTAACCGCAGAGATTGTGTCCGCCAAAATGACCACTCCGGCATAAAGCGATTCAGCTGGAAGTTCCTCGTGATGAGCAGCGATCGCATTGACCACCACATCGTTTTCTCCTCGGGCTTTGACAAAATCCGCTCCAACTGCCGCATGGCTTCCCTCGTATTCGCCATCAATGGCCTTGCCCAAGTCGTGGAGTAAACCAGCTCGCTTAGCGACATTTGGATCCAGTCCTAATTCCGATGCGATCATTGAGCATAGCAGTCCGACCTCAACAGAATGTTCAAGCACGTTTTGCGAGTATGAAGTCCGAAATTTTAGTTTCCCCAGCAGGGTTATGATTTCCGGATGCAAGCGGGATATCTTAAGCTTGCTGATTGCAGCGTCGCCAGCGTTCTCAACTATCTTGTCTACATCCGAACGAGATTCGCTCACGAACTCCTCAATGGATGCCGGGTGAATCCTACCGTCCCTAACGAGACGTTCCAAAGCGTTTTTCGCAATTTCCCGTCTTACCGGATCAAACGATGAAATAAGCACCATTTGAGGCGACTCGTCGATTAGCAAAGTGGTCCCAGTTGCGGTTTCGAAGCACTTGATGTTGCGACCTTCTCGGCCAATAATGCGACCTTTCATGTCGTCATTGGGCAATTGGACGACTGTGGCACTAATTTCACTGTTTGGCTTGCTTGCGATACGTTGCATCGTCGCTAGCAGCGTCCGATTCGCCTGTCTGGTAAGATCTGTCTCCGAACGTTCGAGAATGTCTTTTCGTATCCGAAGGAGTTCATCGTTGCACTCAACTTTAACCTGTTGCTGCAGCTCTCGCTTGATCTCCTCGACATCCATAGAAGCCAAGTTGGCCATTGTGTGACGGACATTTGCGGACATTTCTTCAAAACTACGCTTACTCGCCTTAACCTCTTCGAGTCCGTCTTCTATATTCTTTTCTCTCAGCCTTAACTCATGATCGAGGGCCGCTAAGCTTTCTTCATGGGAGCGGATTTCTTTGAGCTTCACCTCAATCTCCATCTCCATTTGTTTGGCTTCACGTTCGAGATCACTACGTTTCTCATCCATATCGAGTTGCAGTCTTGATTGCATTTCCTTTCCGGAAACTTCAGCCTCCCTCTTTGCCAATTCAACGATAGACTCGGCATCCGCTTTGGCTCGATTCCGAGCGTGTCGCGTCACGACCTGGGTAACGCTATAAGCAACCACAAACCCGCCAACAAGAGCAAGAATCGCTAAAGATGCTACATCCATATCAATAAAAAATGCGAAATCCCGGCAACTGGGGTTTCACAATCAACTTAACGAAAGCAAATGCCCACAAAAAATCAACGATTGAATTCAATTCGAGTCTTAAGTGATTGATAGCGTGGCCTTAAGCAGTTTTCAACTCACTTGAATTTGGCGACAAAAGCAGAATCTAGTGATCTGTTGGGCAGCTTTTCAATTCCTAGTCAATTTCCAGCTCCCCCAATCGAATCTAAGACAACAGAAAATCGAAATCGATTGAGCTATGGTCACACGCACCCTAAAGTTAACTGCCTATCTGCGTTTACCTTATTAAGATTAGCTATCAGGAACCTAGTAGATTCTATCGCCCAATCTGATCCACACTCCTAAAGGCTCTTGATAGACGAGCGTTAAACAGAGGCATGGAACGAGTCAATGCAACCGTCGAACGAATTCAAAGCCGGTTTGAGACGCTGACTCCACCCCCAGGTTTTCAAACAGCCTCAAATTCTTAGTAAAGAAAGGACATATAAACCCTGACAAAATTATCGCTCTCATCCGGCTCGAGCCCCTTTTTGGCTACCCGGATATTGCGAGAAGCCTATCAATCTCCCAATTCAACGGAAAAGGTTATTCAAGCATTGAACAGGCTGCGGCTGACCTCGGATTCGAGCGAATCTATGATCTACTGGGAATATGTGCCGACCAGTATTGCAGCTCGGGACAAACCGCCCCTACGTACAGCCCTGAATCATGGAAATGTGCCATAACCTTTGCGGTCTGTATGAAAAGCCTCGCAACCAAACACAAACTGGATCCGCATGAGACGTATTCGATGGGGCTGCTACACTCACTGGCGAACGCTGTAAGCGAGGCTCATGAAGAAGAGCTTCAGCGACAATTGACCGACCCCTTCGGATACTTGAATTCCCGCTTGATGAGCATTGGAAGTACCGACCTGAACTAAACGCTCTTCCGATCCTAGAGATTTCCCGACAGCTTTGCGGATCCTATTCGCTTTCAGTTTTCTCCTTTAGATTGCATCAAGACCGGCATGATTGCCTGCCTGCTTAACCTTTCTAAATAGACCACTGGGGTAATACACGAAACCGATGAACTTCCCGATTAAGAAAAGCTACACGAACTTGTCATGCTTAACCTCCTCGGCGAAGGAGAGCAAATCTTATGGCATCTAGTCACTACTGTCAGCGAATACCTACAAAGTACGGAGGCGATGCTTCATGGGGGGACTAAATTCTGGTCTAGAAACCCTCCAGCAGTAACCCGGGGGCCAAAGACAGCAAAATACGGGGCCCTCCTAGCAGACACCCCTATTCCGGGCCAGACTGATCGAAGTCAATGTCAGGAGCATTAAACAATAGAGGCAAATCCACCTCCACCATTTTGATTTTCTTGATTATCTCCTCCTTTTCCTCCTTTGGCAGCTCAATTTTAGGCGGGTTTCTCCAATCAAAACCCTGTTCGTCGAACTGCTTCTGGTAAAGCTTGGCAATTGCGACTTCGGGATTCGGCGGAGGGACTGAGGGCAGTTCTGGCTCTAAATCCTCCGCTAATTCCACGGGAAGCAGTACTTCCTCCCTGTCCATCTCGAAAAATTTCAAAGTGATGCTCTTCAAATACGGAGCTGCCATCACCAGAAAGACGCACATAATCAGAGTCGGAATGAGCGTTAATACCATACTTGGGCCCATCGGCTTGTCGATCTTGCTTCTCCAAATCTCACGCTTGCTCTCTACACCCCCTGGTTTTCTTGGTTGAAACTTCATCGTGCTTTCGTTTGACCCACAAGTTTGGAACCCCATTCGCTGAACAAATTCAAGATTAGAGCATTCCTTCTTGGATTACGCAAGCCCACGTTCATCTCTTTAAACTAACGTGACAACGTTCGAAACATGATAAGACTCCATGAACAACGTTTGAAAGATTACATTCCAATGCTACTTTGGATCAGGCACCCAATCAAAACCGAGATCCACCAACTGCCGTTCCGCGCTAAAAATCCTGAAAAAAACGTCCTTACTCAAGACGGGATAACGAGTGGGCAGAAATGGATTGCATTCGAAGAGGTTGACCGTACGGCTCTACTGAATCGTCTCGGTAAACAAGCGGAGCCAAAACATGGCTAAAGATCTGAAAGGCTACAAGAAGTCAAAGCGGCGAAAATTTGTCGGACTCGACAAGAAGTGTAACCCACCCGTTTTCCCATATGTCAAGGTGCAATACTCCTCCATACATGGCCGTGGTCTTTTCGCGGCAAAGAAAATCCCAAAGAACAAGTACATCATTCAGTACATCGGAGAGATTATCCGAAAGAAAGAGTCGAAGAATCGGGGTTTAACGCAATTCGAATCCTCTGTGAATTCAGATGAGGGTTCGGTTTATATATTCGATTTAGACGACAAATACGATCTCGATGGAGGTTTCGAATGGAACATTGCTCGCCTGGCAAATCATTCCTGCCGGCCAAATTGTGAATCACATGATTTGAAAGGCGAAATCTGGTTTATCGCTTTAAGGGATATCAAAAAAGGCGAGGAACTGACATTCAATTACGGATACGATTTCGAACACTGGGAAGAACACCCGTGTCGATGCGGAGAACCGAACTGCATCGGATACATTACTCGTGAAGAAGACCGAAAGAAGCTCCGCAAGATACTCAAGCAACGCGAGGAAATTCTGGGCTAAACACCGCGTATGCACCCGCTCCGGATTTTTCTCTTAGTATTGATTGCCGCGACCACTGCATCGTTGGAGGGGATTGTTCACGTCGTCAAAAAGGGTGAAAACCTAACCATAATTTCTAAAGCGTACAATGTATCCGTTGCTGAATTAAAGAGGGTCAACAATATCGAAAATGCTGACAATATTAGCATTGGGCAAAAACTTGAAATTCCAAGGTCCGCTCCCCGTTTTGTCGATTACAAGATAAGGCATGGAGAGAGCCTATCCAGTATCGCTGCGAGACACGGAGTAAAGGCCAAGGAGATCGCGGCATTCAACGGCATACGGGACTTCAACAAGATTAGAGCTGGCCAAATAATAAAGGTTCCTGCGACAACCAGAGAAGCCGCTAGAAAGCACTCCAGCCTTCCTTGGAATATTAGAAACGCTCTGGCAAAAATTCCGGTTAAAAAGAGCCAATGGAAGACCATCGTCATTCATCATAGCGGCACCGTCGCCGACAGAGCGAAAAACATCGATCGATTCCACCGAGAAGAACGCAATATGGAAAACGGCATCGCCTACCATTTCGTTATCGAGAACGGGACTCGCGGAACCGAGAATGGCGACATATACATTAGCGAACGCTGGAAGAAGCAACTCCACGGGGGACATATGAAGCTATGGGCCCACAACCAGATCGCCATCGGTATCTGCCTCATCGGCAACTTTGAAAAATCTCGCCCAAAGGCGAAACAGATGGAGCAGTTGGAAGCGCTAATCGATTATCTTCAGGAAAAGGCAGGGATCCCTGGCAAAGCTGTCACCACCCACACATTGATGCATCCCAATCACACGCTTTGCCCCGGAAAACTCTTTCCGACAAGTCAGCTCAAAAGAATGGTCAATTAGTCAGCTCAGGCCCTCAACATCACTAGCTTTAAAAACGAAAGTCGGCCTAATACTGCACCTCTTAGGGAACACTGCGACAGGGGCCTAATCGACCCGACGTAACCTCCGATTTATTCTCATATTCCTCAACCAAGCGATGGTATATCCATCCTTATAGATCAACAAGCTTGTCCCGAAAAATGACCTACCAAACCGCCTCCGTGCTTTCGTATCCGCTGCCCAGAACTCAGCCTCGAATTTCAAAGCAATCGTCGCCCAGTTCTTTGAGCCTGCACCCGATGTCCCCCCATAATCCTGTCTAATTGAACCTGACCGGGTTGAACTGCTCATCCTCAATCGGCTTAAAGCGAAATGTCTCTACGACTTAGTCCCGAGGATTTAGAAAAACTTCTGCCTGATAATCCGAAATCAGCTCTTCAGACGTCCTGAATATTGGGGGCGTCCATACCCCAAGGCCTGGAATGCCAAAAATCCCAATAAATATAAATAGACGCATTCGATTCCTTAATCGACACAATTGCCAATCAGACTTGAGTCCGTGCGAAAACCATAGGAGTCCAGAGGGCTATAGAAGGGTTTCATTTGACTGGCCTAATCTTTCAATTTTTCTTCCCTTTGCCCAATGCTCACCCCCACTGAAACAAATCTCCTCATACTGATGACTTTCGTCATTATGTTTGGCCTAGGCTGCACCCTCTCCATCCGAGATTTCAGAGAAGCGATTCGCCACCCTAAGCCTGCAATTGTGGGCTTCCTGTCACAATATCTGATTATGCCAGCATTGGCCTTTGGAATGGTGAAGCTTTTCCGCTTTTCTGATCCTGTAGCCATCGGACTGATTATTGTCGCCTGCTGCCCATCGGGCACAACTTCCAGCCTATTTAACTATTTCGCCAAAGGGGATCTGGCGCTGAGCATATCCCTAAGCACGCTTACAACAACAGTAGCCCTTTTCGCTTTGCCCATTCTTCTTGGTATTTACGCAACTCCTTTCACAAACGATCAGATACAAATCGATTTCGGGAAAGTCATCGGATCGCTTGTCATCTGCCTTGTTCCCGTGGTCGGAGGAATGTACCTCAAATCGAAAAGCGAGCGCTGGGGGAAAAATATGGAAGAGACGGGAGGAGTGATCGGTATTATTGTCATTATATTTCTAATCATTAGCTGGTTGCCTCGAAATTTTGAACGGATGCTGAATCCTGAAGAAACCAGCCCGTTCATACTTGTAGCCAGTATATTCCTAGGGCTTGGCGGATTTCTATTCGGGTATTATTTTAGCCGGTCTCTAGGGATGAACAAACGCAAGAGTAGGACCGTATCCCTCGAAACTGGAATCCAGAATGGTCCTCTAGCATTCGCCATCATAACGCTGAGCTTCAGTGCACAGGTATCAGGCGATATCCTATGGCCTGCATTACTCTACTCGTTTTTCATTGTGAATACATCTACTCTTGTTACGTACTTAATTCGTAAATACACTTTTGAAGAATGGTTTCGCTTCGAGAATGAGACAGTCAAAGAAGAAATCTTTACATCAGGCTCGCTTAAATTGTAGAACCACCATCTTTTTCACCTTGCCCCATTCGAGGCACTAACCCAATCCCCAATCAATCCCGCTAAAATGCCAAAGAATTCCAATCAACGAAATGGATCCCTTCTCTATTGGTCGGCTGAAACCTGGGCGTTTCTCTCATTAAGACTTTTCCTTGCTCTAAGGTTCATCACTGCTGGTCTTGGAAAGTTTGATAACGACGGCTATTCCTTTTCGAATCTTTACAGTGGATGGGTCGTCAATCAACTCAATACATTCGGATCGAAAACCAATCTCCCCACTTTTTTGTACTCACCTTACCTCCACTCCTTAGCATTCGTTGAGATCGTACTGGGATTTTTGCTCCTAGTAGGTGTGAAAACAAAATACACGCTGGCTCTAATTAGCTTAACATATGTCTCCCTCGGATACGGCCTCATGCTTCTCGGAAACCCGAATTCTATTGGAACGATCGGGATCTACATTCTGTTGACATCGGCCGCACTCTACTTTGTTCGGCACAACAAGTTCGAACTACTACGTTAGCAGCCGTTTGTTTCAATCAATGAAACAGTCCCGAGATAACACTACCATACCGTTTTTCTACAACATGACGCTTTATTTTGAAAGTGTTTGTAAGTTCGTCTCCGATTTCAAACGCTTTGGGTAATAGAGCAATCTCTTGGATATTCTCAAAAGTCTTAAATCCATTCTCCCTTGAAATTAGCCGTCGGATATCTGCGGCGATCTGTTCGCGAATGTCCACTTTGTCCGAAAGTTCTGCAACCGATTCCGCTTGGAAAACTTCGTTGGAAGGAACCACCAATGCTCCCAACTGTTTCTGGTCCTGTCCGACAACCATGCATTGGTCTACCAAAGGCGACTCGCAAATCTTCGACTCAATCGGAATTGGCTCTATGTTCTCCCCGTTTAGCAAGACGATCGTGTCTTTTGACCGCCCAACTATTTTAAGGCAATCATTGTTCGTTAAAATCCCGATATCACCCGTATTAAACCATCCATCTTTGAGCACCTTTTCTGTCGCATCCGGGCTCTTGTAATACCCCTTCATTACTTGGGGACCCCTGACATGGATCTCCCCCTTCAGTCCTCTGCCTTCATTTTGACCCAAAGGATTCGGATACAGAATATCGCCTGTATTCAGGTCCAATATACGCACCTCGGTATCTTTATAAAGTGGTCCTACCGTACCGATGACAAGCTTTTGAGTCGTGCGAACCGCTATCACGGGAGATGTTTCAGTCAAACCGTAACCTTCTTGCACCGGAATACCAATATAGTTGAAGAACTCATCTACATGCGGTTGGAGTGCTCCTCCTCCGGAAACCGTACCCTTGAAGCTGCCCCCTACGACTTGCCTGAGCTTTTCCAATACGACTGCGTTCAATGCAATATACGGAGCCAAAAAGAAAATCGCTCGCAGCGCATGGAGACATCCAAGACCAGCGGACTCGAATAGGTTCCTTCCCTTCAAATCTATCTTCTTCCCCTGCAAAAAGAACACCGATCCCTTGACCATGCGTGAGCAGAAATAGGCCGTATGGAACAGGCCTCGGCGGATCCAATGGGATTCGCGAATATTCTTTAAAATCCGGAGGTACAAGTTTTCCCACAAACGTGGAGCGGACGCCATCATGGTCGGCTTAACGGTCTTCAAATCATCCGCAAGGCTTCGTAAGCTCGTGTAGTAGGTACAGCAACCATTGCTGATCGCAATCATTTGAAAGATCCGCTCATAACTGTGCCATACAGGCAATATCGACAATAGTCTGTCGTTGACTCCAATCGTAAATGGGAGGCTTTCAACCTGAGAAATCATATTCGCATGAGAAAGCATAACCCCTTTAGGCGTTCCCGTAGTGCCTGACGTGTAAATGAGAGTAAACAAGTCTTCCGGATCAATCGCATTCATCCGCTCCTCAATCTGTCGGTCTCCCTTTTCTCTAAGTTCTCTTCCTCGCTCAATAAGTCCTTTCAAATTCAATACGCCTTCAATTGGGGGACACTGAGAATCCATCGATACCAGTTGCCGCACTTTCTCTAGCTTCGGCATTAGTGCAATCACCCGATCCAAGAGGCATTTGTTCTCTACAAACACGACTTCACTATCAGAGTGATTTATAATGTATTCAATTTCCTGAGTTGTCACATCAGTACCTCTTGGTACGTCTGCGGCCCCCGCAAGCAGGATACCGTAGTCTGCAATATTCCATTCTACACGATTGTCGGATAAAAGGGTGACATGATCACGTGCCTCCACACCCAGCTCAATTAGTGCAGTGCCTAGAAATAATCCGTAGTCGTACAAATCACTATAGCTAACGGGCTGAAACACACAACTTTTGAGTCGCTTTGCGAAGGCTGGAAGCTCTCCATAGCGTTCCGCTGCGAGCTTGTACATTTCTGCGATCGAACGTCCAGTGACGCCTTTGTGTGCTAAGGTAGACATAGAGGTAACAATTCCGGTTGAACCTCTAGAAGTGATGGAGCTTTTAGACCCTTTCAAGCTTAAGATATGCCGCAAACGCATGAAGCGTATCGGGTCAAAAAAAATTGCGGATGATTCTCCCCAGCTCTACTGAGGGAGAGAATCGAATTTTAAAGAAGGGTTGAATTGCAATTCTAACGCTGTCCTTTCAAGTGTCAGACAGATATGCCAGTTCTTAGTTTAACCGACGTTACAGTCAGCTTCAGCGGTCCCCCCGTACTGGACAATGTGTCCCTACATATCGACAAGGGAGAACGCGTTTGCGTGATCGGAAGAAACGGCTCCGGCAAATCTACCCTTTTAAAAACTATAAGCGGTGTCTATAGCCCAAGCGCTGGTTCCATCACCTTTCCCGAAGGTGGCCAAGCGGCCATCCTTCAACAAGAAATCCCGCAAATCGAAGACTGTAAGGTCTTTGATGTGATCGCCAGTGGGTTCGGAGCCCAAGGCAAAGACCTGTCGCGAATCCGGAATGGCGAAACTGTTGTTGAGCTCGACCTAGATGCCCAATGGAAGATGGAACAAAGAGTCGAACGACTCGGTGAGGATTTAGGGCTGTGTTTGGACACAACTTTTCAATCCCTTTCAGGTGGTATGAAACGGCGTGCTCTCTTGGGTAGGGTACTGTCAGTCAAACCTTCTGTCTTAGCCCTAGACGAGCCGACAAACCACATGGACATCGACTCAATTCTTTGGCTGGAGAACTATCTCTTGAAAAGTCCCCTATCCCTGATTTTCGTGACACATGACCGTTCATTTATACGCAAGCTCTCAACCCGGATCGTTGAAGTGGATCTCGCGAAACTGAACAGCTTTCGTTGCGACTATGAAACATACTTGAGCCGGAAAGCTGACCTTCTCGAAGCAGAAGCTAAAAACCAAAGTGCGTTCGACAAAAAGCTCTCCAAGGAGGAAGCCTGGCTTAGGAGAGGGATTAAGGCACGGCGAACTCGAAACGAGGGTCGGGTCAGAGCTCTTAAACAGCTTCGCAAAGATCGAGCCGCGAGGAAGAGTCGTGCCGGCAAGGCGAGCGGTTCCATGCAAAACGCTACTCAATCGGGACGAAAAGTCATTTCCGCAGAAAATGTGTCGGTAAGTCTTTCAGGGGTCTCAATTCTTAGACCCTTCTCAATAGAAATCATGAGAGGAGATCGGATCGGTATCATCGGCCCCAATGGATCTGGCAAAACAACTCTCATCCGCACTTTGCTTGGGGAGATCGATCCTAAATCTGGAACCATTGAGCACGGTACCAAAGTTCATGTCGCCTATTTCGATCAACTCAGAGAACAGCTCAATGATGACGCTACGGTTTTCGACAATATAGCGGACGGGAATGAGTCCGTAACGATCGATGGTCGTAGTCGGCATGTAATTACCTATTTGCAAGATTTCCTATTCAGCCCTGAAAGGGCTCGTGTGCCGATCAAGACCCTTTCTGGGGGCGAAAGAAACCGCTTACTCCTAGCAAAGCTGTTCACCAAGCCCACAAATCTTTTTGTCCTTGATGAACCAACCAACGATCTGGACACGGAGACGCTGGAGTTGCTCGAAGAAAAAATCATGGGATTTCCAGGGACGCTTCTTCTCGTCAGCCACGACCGCTCCTTCCTTGAAAATACCGTTACTAGTTTGATTGTCACCGACTCCACAGGACGCGTCGAGGAGCACAATGGCGGGTACGAAGATTGGCTAACAAAATGTCAAAGGCTCTCCAAACGATCAGCCGTTCCGAAAAAGGGAACTCGAAGCGACTGGAAGAAACGACCTCCCAAATTTTCTAAGAAGGACCAACAAGAACTCGATTCTATCCCTGAGATGATCGAAGCTATTGACAAAAGACGAGCCCAAATTGCTCATCAGTTGGCAGATCCACAAACCTATAAAAACGATCCAACCTACGCAGAAACATCAAAGAGAGAACTCGTAGAGCTCGAGGTGGAATCCGATCGAATATTCGCACGATGGGAAAAACTAGAAATCATAAAAGAGTCGATCGAAAAAGGCGGAAACTAAAAGGTGTACTGCGATTTTCCATTCTTCAGTTTTGTAAGCCATTCTGCCTTTGAAGGTGCCGCTTTCCCTAACCGTACTCATTGGTTCACTAAAGATTGGCACCTGTTGGGGATAAGGTCAGTAGGTCTTTTTAAAGCGGCCTGAACTTGATCTGAGAGCTCAGACTTTTCCATCGATCTCACAAACATATTGGATTCATTCAAGGCCCGATCATTCTAGCTTACCAGCGACTCTCTTTTTCTTCGCCATCCGTTTTGCCTAACATAGTCCAGAGCGGCCCATCTAACACTCCCCAAAAGCAGTGATATCGTATTTTCTTCATCAGGATAGTTGAACTTCTGATACCGCTGGGAGGTGCACTAGACGATGTCCCTCGCATCGGCATGGTTGGGCACAAACTGTCTGGGATCTAGAACAGAGCAACCAGCAAATCAGCAAAGTTTACTCCACTTCGAATGAATTCTCAACTAGCAATCGCTAGAACTGCCCCGTTTCCAACATGACCAGTGTGCAGGCTTCCTCGGTCAATATCCCCGCAGCCTCAAACTGTCGCTTGCTTTCTATCGACTCTGTGCCGGGATTGAATATAACCCTCTTTGGTTTCGCTACGACCAGTTCGGGCATAACTTGCAATTGCCGATGGGGAGACAGATAGAGGGTGAGTGTGTCCAACGGTTCCCAATAATCAGCTATTTTACGCAGACATGGGACTCCCAATATCACTCCGTCTTTTTGGGATACAGGCACAACCGAATGACCAAGATCCATCAATTTAATTTGGGCCCGGTTGGAGTATCGATCTGGCTTTGAACTAGCTCCGATAATCCCGACAGTCTTGCTTTGATCGAATGCAATCAGTCGCTCCACACCGGTACTATCAATTCGCTCGAGCTGTTCCCTCGCTAGGCGATTGCCAATTCTAATATCTGGCCGGATCTCGTTTAATGGGGCCAAAACAAATGCTCTCTCCAACATCGATGGGTGTGGAATCTTGAGGCTTGCATCTTCAATCTCCAGATCACCAAAAAGGAGAATGTCTAAATCTAGAGTCCTTGGGCCCCAACGCTCATTGCGCAATCTCCCACAATCTTTCTCAATTCGAAGCAAAAGAGAGAGCAAACCATAAGGATCTAGAGACGTCTCCATACGCAGTACTGCATTGAAGTACTTTTTCTGAGAAACCGGACCCACAGGATCTGTTTTATAAATGAAGGAGACCGCCGTAACGCTAACTTCTCCAGAATTTGAAAGACCGTTAATAGCGTATTTCAGGAAACCCGCGCGGTCTCCCATATTGCTTCCGAGCCCTATGTATGCTTCAACCATCTCTTGTCCTTGATAATTCGATACCAAAAGACTCGAAACTTCCAGACACAGGGGCGTCGGGCTTCAGAACCTCAATCGTCACCGACTGCGCAATTGCAAATCGCTGAAATAATCGGCAAACAAGCTCTTCCGCAAAGCTCTCGATCAAATCACAATCTGATGCCTGCATTAATGATTCACAAAGATCAAACACAGAGGAATAGTCTATAGTATCTTCAAGCTGATCACTTAGCCCTGCAGGCTTCAGGTCAGCTCCGATCTCGATTGAAATCCAATAACGCTGGGACCCGGATTTCTCCTCCTCCATTACGCCTATCGATCCCCAAAGCTCGATGCGATTCAGCTTAATCTTGTCCATTCATTTCTTTCTAATCATATCTATCATTCGCACCGCTCTGACGTTTTCTCTTACATCGTGAACACGAACAAAATCGACCCCAAATGCGGCGGCAAATGCGGACGTTGCAAGCGTGGTTTCAAGTCTATCTTTTAGACTGAGATTCATAGGAACCCCAGTAATTCGTTTCCTTGAGGCCCCTATCATCAATGGGAACCCAAATGCCCTCAATTCTGGTATTCCACGTAAAATCTCCATATCCTGATATCTAGTATCCGTAAATCCGATACCAGGATCCAAAATTATTCGATCTTCTCCAACACCCGCTTTTTCCGCCCGCAATATTGATTCTTCCCAGAAACGCTTAATCGAATCGAGAACGCTCTTACTCCGCCAACCGAGTCTAGCATTGTGCATCAATATGCAACTCGCTTTATGCTCGGCAACAAGACCCGCCATCTCTGGGTCGCGGGCAAAGCCCCAAACATCGTTCACAATGCCAGCCCCCGCAACCAGAGAGGCACGAGCAACATCTATCTTGGTCGTATCGATAGAAATGGGCGGAAAAGACTCCTCACTAGACAAAGCGACTATAACAGGAACCACACGTGAAATTTCTTCATCGATGCTGACTTCCTCATAGCCGGGTCGCGTAGACTCACCTCCGATGTCCACAATATCGGCTCCTTGGTCTGCCAAGTCTTTCCCCTTCAAAACAGCCAATTCAACGTCTGCATACTCCCCTCCATCTGAAAAGCTATCAGGGGTCACGTTCAAAATACCAACAACGCCAGTCTGCTCACCAATCGACCACGAATCTTCCCCCAACTTGAGTTTAGTTGAATCCAAAGGTATTCTATTCTCCTTCTTTTCCCCCATCATTTTTCGAATACATTTAAACTCGCGATTTCCGCAAACCGCAATTTTTCGGCTAACGAAACAACCAATTTTGATCCGATCGTTGCGAAAGTCTTGGAATAATCTGCTTGGATTTCTGAAACACTCACCAACCCGCTACCTGAACTGGTCACAAATGCTTCGTCTGCTCGTACGCATTCCTCAGGAAGAATATTGCCTTCCTCAACCCTGAGGCCTTGTTCGCGAGCAATACTTAAAATCTGTCCCCGTACCACTCCGCTCAGTAACCCACATTCGTCTGAGGGGGTTTTTAGAAGACCATCTTTGACAACAAAGATGTTCGCTGTTGCGCATTCTGTAACGTAACCCGCTTCATTGATAAATAGACACTCGTCAAACCCGTGTTCTTCGGCCCGTCTTTTCTCGATCAAGTTTTCCATATAATTGAGCGTCTTGTTATTCGTAGTGAATGCCTGCGATGACTTGATGACTGAAGAAAGCCTTAAACGAATTGCTCTTTGAGAGCTCGGATCCGTAGAATCTCTTAAAAATAGCACACAACTATCTTGTCGATCGGTCCTAGTTAGAACGATTTTGAAGATTCCATTCCGAACGCCATTGACTTCAAAGAGAGTTTTTATCTGCCTGAATATCTCGTCTCCTGAAAACGGCAACTTCATAGAGATCGCATCTGCACTTCTTTTGAGGCGGTCTAAATGCTCGTTTAAAAAACAAGGCTTTCGATCTTGAAACTTGATCGTTTCAAAAAGTCCAAAGCCATATGAAAATCCTTCACTCCTGACCCCCAAAACAACTTTATCGCTTTCTACGAGTTCCCCATTAAGCACTATCTTATCTCGCATCCCATTTTCCCTTTCCCAATGCATCGAAGATAGCCTTAGCTTTTAGTAAGGTCTCTTCGTATTCAGATATCGGATCGCTATCCCATACAATTCCGCCCCCTACATTGAACGCTATTTCACTATCTTTAATCCTCATCGTCCTAATCGCTATGTTGAAATCCGCCCTTCCATCAAATCCAATGTAGCCGATCGAACCGGTGTATATTCCTCTTTTCACAGATTCCAAGGCGTCAATAACCTCCATCGCCCTTATTTTTGGTGTTCCCGTAATGGAACCACCAGGAAACATTGCTTCAATGCAGTCAATTGCACCTCGCCCTTTAGCGATACGACCTTTTACTGATGCCGTTTGGTGGATTACCGATGCATAGGTTTCCTGACTATAGAGCCCCTCGACTTCAATGGAACCCGGCTGGCAAACTTTGCCTAAGTCATTACGCTCCAGGTCAACAATCATCAATAATTCAGCTTTGTCCTTTTCCGATCGCGCAAGTTCCTCGCTAAATCTACGTTCTTCGGCTTCGGATTCTCCTCTTGGACGCGTCCCTTTTATCGGTCTCGTTTGAACAAGTCCCTCTTCGTATTTTAAGAACCGCTCTGGAGACGAGGACAGTATTTCTTCATCACCAAAATTCAGGTACGCCGCATAGGGTGCTGGATTCGATTCCCGAAGTTTACGATAAAGATCGATTCCACTTCCTTCAAACCTCGCCCTAAACTGATGGGAAAAATTAGCCTGGTATATTTCTCCTTCACGAATCAGTTCCCTCAGTTTCCCTATCTGCTCGAGATAGGAATCGCGGGTAAAATTCGAGACGAGTTCTCCTACATCGAAAGACCTTATTCTTTCCGAATCGGTCGCCCGGTCCACGAGTTTCCTTAGCCTTTTTATGGACGATTCCGGATCTTGCGAGCCCGGATCGGCCGATGCATAAAGCACTTTCGAAGAGTGGTCCCAAACTAAAGCAGAATCATAAATTCCAAATCGATAGTCGGGCATATTACGATCAGATTGTGCCTTTAGAGTCGTAGGCTTCAATCGGCGGCCAAAGTCGTAAGAAAAATATCCCACTGCACCTCCACAAAACGGTACCTGCTCCAGTCGATTCTCAAACTCAGGCCCGAGTGACAGCTCGTTTCGCAACAAATCAAAAGGGTTGCCATTGAAGAATTTTATTCCCTCGTCGGTCCTCACTTCTTGAGTATCTCCAAATGAAATAATCTCCTTGATGGGATCCGTCACCAGTACCGAATACTGGCCAAAACCAAAACTATGAGACCCACTGTCGAGTACGATAGTGCCTACTCGGTCTCGAATAGATTCCAACACTCTATCGACCGACACATAAGTATCTAGTTTCTCAAATTGTGTCATTGAAAAGTTTCGCATCGACTCGCTTGAACCACAGCGTTGGACAGCAATTGAAGTCCACTATCAGTTAGAATCGCTTCGGGATGGAACTGGACCCCCCAGATTGGATTTGTACGATGGGATATGGCCATTATTTCACCCTCTTGAGATTCAGCATCTACAAGGAATTCCAATGGGAGAGAACTTTTTTCAACCAATAACGAGTGATATCGAGTGACATTCATAGGACTTGAAATATCTTTAAATAGCCGGGTTCCCGTATGCAGTATCTGGCGAACCTTGCCATGCACAGGCTCGTCCGCTCTTACAATTCTTCCACCATAACATTGGGCTACTATCTGCATTCCCAAGCAAATACCCAGTATTGGAATTCTGGATCTATACTTTGTCACCAAATCCATACTCAACCCTGCGCTCTCCGGTCTGCCAGGACCAGGAGAGATAACGATTAGGCTAGGCTGCATCGCTTCGATTTTATCGAGATCTAAATCGTCATTTCGAATCACCGCAGTCTCTTCTCCCAAAATCAGAAAGTATTGATAAAGATTATACGTAAACGAATCGTAGTTATCGACGAGCAGAATCATCTTCCATCTACCTACTACCTATCGACTCTTCAACGATCACCACCCCTTCATTACTGGCCTCTTGGCAAGATACGTGGATCGCATGAAACTCTTCCCCTTCTGGATCTAGCAATTTATCCGTCAAGATCAGTTTGTCCAGCCAGGGCATTTCCAGCTCGTCAAGATCTCCGATGTTAAAGAAATTGAACCTTCCTTCATCTATGCTACTTGGAATATATGAAAGCCGTTTCTTAATCTCGTAAACGAACATTAGCCAATGCCCTGTTTCTTCATAGTCTTTCTCGGATAACATCGCTCTAAGTAACAAGTCGGAATCTTTTAGTTCAATACCGATCTCCTCAAAAGCTTCTCTTCGCGCACATTCCACCGGAGACTCTCCTGTTTCCATCTCGAGCTTACCTCCGACAGCGCACCAGAGACCTGCGTTGGGGGCTCTTTTTCGTTTGATCAGAAGCAATTGACCCTGCACTGAGCGGAAATACAGCAACACGCCTACTCTATATCGACTCATGCGTTGTCACGCTTTCCAAATAGGGCGGTGCCAACCCTCACGATCGTGCTTCCCTCCAAAATTGCCTCCTGCATGTCCCCACTCATTCCCATGGAAAGCTCAGGCAGGTCGACTTTGAACGACTCCTCAAGATCTTCCCGGCACTTTCTGAGCGATGCGAAGGATGTGCGAGCTATATTCAGATCTGAGCTCAACGGCGCGATCGTCATCAAGCCATCTACTTTCAAATTCGGCTGGTTCAACGCCCGCTCCAATAGTGCTGACGCATCTTCCAACCGAGCCCCGGACTTGTTCGGGTCATTCCCCGTGTTAATCTGCAACAAAATCCTCAGATGGCGTTCTCCCTCCGCCGCATGACGTTGTAGCAAATTAACAACCTTTATTCGGTCCACCGATTGAATTCTGTAAAATCGCTCTGCAGCCTTCTTTACTTTATTGCTCTGCAATGGCCCAATCAGCTCCCAAAAAATTTCATCATCAGCGTCGTCCATCTTGGAAAGTGCCTCTTGCACCCTATTTTCTCCTACCGATTTCAGGCCAGATCGGTAGGCAAATCGTGCAGCGTCCGAAGGATGGTTCTTAGTCACAGGCAGCAATTGAATCGCATTCGAGGAGCGGCCAGCCATCATCGCGGATTTCTCGATCCACCCCCTTACTTTTCGGAGATTTTCCTCGAAATCGTGGTAGTCAATAATCATTTAAAAATCTTCTCTTTCAATTTAGTACAAATTGGCTAATATCATGGAGTTTTCAATTCAACACCGCCGTTATGCAAGTCGACAATTTTAAGATCTTCGTCGATCTCGTTGAAACGAAAAGCTTTTCGAAAGCCGCTCGCCTAAACGGAATCACTCAATCCGCTGTGAGCCAACAGGCCCGAGCAATGGAGAAGCACTTCGATAACCTTCTGATTGATCGCAGCATAAAGCAATTCCAACTTACCCGCGAGGGGAACCGCGTCTACCAGACTGCGAAGGATATTTTGCACGACTACGAAAAACTGATGAGCGAGTTGATGGAAATGAGGGAAGTCATTAGCGGAACCATCCGTATTTCGACTATCTATAGCATCGGCCTCCATGAGCTACCGCCGTTTATTAAGTCGTTTCTCACCGATTATCCTTCGGTGAATGTCCGAGTCGAATATCGTCGCTCCAATCTTGTCTACGAGGACATTCTTCACAACTCTGTGGACTTTGGACTCGTTGCCTTTCCCGAGAAAACGCCTCAGATCGAGATGATCCCGTTCAGAGAGGATCGCCTTGTAGTGATTTGTCACCCTGGACACCCGCTCGCTAACCAGACAAGCGTGGATGTCGAAACGTTGAGAAACTACAAGTTTATCAGCTTCGATCCGGATATCCCGACTCGGAAAGCAGTCGACCAGATATTCCGCGAAAAAAACATTGAAACCGAGCCCGTGATGGAGTTCGACAATATCGAGACTGTCAAACGGGCAGTGGAAATCGATGCTGGAATCGCAATCGCACCACAAGCAACGGTTGCTCAAGAAGTGAAGCAAGGGACGCTCTCTTCCATCACTCTCAATGGAACCGGATTCAACCGCCCTCTCACAATCCTCCACCGCAAAGGGAGAATACTAACCCCAGCAATGAAAAAATTCATCAAGACTCTCACTGGCAAAGCACTACCGGACTAACCTGTTAATCCGAAAAATGTGAGGCCGACGAAAACCCCTTCACGCCGACCCCGGTTTCATTTCACAATTTCATGCTCGATTCGTTCATAGAGGATGCTGCAACAAGCCCTGCTTTGGAGGGGGCTGATGAGCTCGCTAAGTTCAAGACGCTAACGAACGCACTCCTCGAGTCTTCTTCGGAGGGTATTATCGTTCTGAATCGGTTTGGTAAAGTAGAGCACCTCAACCGATTGGCTCAGAACCTTCTCGGGTACGATACGGAGGCCGCTCTAGGGAAGTCTATCAACGACGTTTTCAACGCTTTCGACCCGCTTACGGATGAACCGATTGAGCTATCTTCAGATCGCTTCCGCATCCCACAACTCTCATCCACTCGGGCAATCATAGAAAAGCCAGACGGATCTCGAGTCTCAGCCGCGTTCCAACTCAAGCCCCACACCAACCCCCTAAAGCGAGAGCTTTCGGGCGCCTTGCTTTTCCTTACCGACCAGCGCCACACCGAATCTACAGAAGCGCAGATCCGCCTGATCGCAACCGCCTTGAAGAGCATTGGGGAAGGCGTTATTATAACCGACAAGAACTGGGACGGGGGCGATGCTCGCATCCTCTATGCCAACGACGGCTTCACCGAAATCAGTGGTTACACAGAAATGGATGTCGTCGGCAAAGGTATATCGCTCCTGCATGGCAAAAACACAGACTACTCGATCATCGACGAGATGATCCTCGATATCCGCGATGGAAGAACCGCCGCAGGAGAAATGGTTGGCTATAAGAAAGATCGTTCCGAATTCATTATGGCTTGGAAAGTCTTCCCCGTTTTCGGTTCCCAGTCAGAAATTACGAATTACGTCGTCATCCAACGTGATGTCAGCCAGATCCGGCGTCTTGAAAGGGATCTCTTTCAATCACAAAAGATGGAAGCAGTGGGTCGCCTAGCAGGGGGGATCGCTCATGATTTCAATAACATCTTGGCAGTCGTCTTATCATTCTCCGATCTCATCCTCGAGAACAAGGACGAAAACGAAAGCGACACCAAATATCTGCGAGAAATTCGCAAAGCCGCTGAGCGCGCGACCGACCTCACCCAGCAGCTCCTCTCGTTCAGCCGCCGAAACAAGAACCTGAAGCCAGAGGTTCTTGACGCGATCAAGGTGTCCAAAGACATGCAGAAGATCCTTCGCCGCCTTATCCCAGAGAACATCGAGTTTGATCTGCGCTTCACCGACCGACCCGTTTTCGTCAACCTAAACCGAACCGCGCTCGAGCAAATCCTCATCAATTTCACCACCAACGCTCGCGACGCCATGCCGGACGGAGGGAGCATTTCCCTTTCCGTTTCAGCCTGCTCTACCGAGGAGGCCGCCGAGTATCTGCCCGAGCACGTCGAGACGCGCCCCTACATGATGCTCAGTTTCCAGGACAGCGGTATGGGAATCGACGCCGAAACTCAAAAGCACATTTTCGAGCCCTTCTTCACCACCAAAGACACCGGCACTGGAACCGGACTTGGACTATCTACCGTCTATGGGATCGTCCGCCAAGCTAACGGCCACATCGAACTCGAAAGCGAAACGGGCAAGGGTACCCTGTTCCGTATTTTCCTACCCAAAGTCGAGTCAAAAGATGTGGAAAGCGAGGACGAGGTGGAAATCACGCCCACCACCAATCTTAAATCCAATGAACGCGAAACCATCATGGTCGTTGAGGACGACGAGACTATGTGCGACTGCATCTCCGGTCTCCTCGTTTACCACAATTACGAAGTCTTCTCCACCAACTTGGCCGAGGACGCTCTCGAGTTCTTCGAGGATTCCAATTCGAAAATCGAGCTCCTTCTCACCGATCTCATTCTTCCGAAAATGCGCGGCTCCGAGCTAGCAGAGCGCCTTCTAAAGAAAAACCCGGAAATGAAAGTCATATTCATGACTGGCTACTCCGAGGAGGTCTTTTCCCAATTTAATCTTCCCAAAGGGGCAACGGTGCTAAAGAAGCCCTTCTCTCTGAAAGGTGCCCTTTCCGCGGTCCAAAAAATTCTCGCCAAAGACGCTATTTCTGAGCGAGCTCATTCAAGGAAAAGTTAGGACAGCTCGTGCGGTCCGCATCACTGCGATTGCGGGTTTGAGAGAAGGGCTGTTTGAGCCCTCGAAGATTCTCTATTTTTTTTCTAACGCAATGGCCCGAAAAAGCAATCGTTCAAATCGAGGTCAACGTCACCCAACTGGTCGCCAGAGGCTACCTCTTCGGGCCTCTTTTACCACCTGCATTTCCTCAATTCATGGAGGGAGACTCTGTTCATGCTAAGGCATTGTGAACCTAATACTTATCTCCATCCTTTCGCACTCGTGCGTTCTGTGTTTCAAGACCTCAATCCAAGAGTCATTAGATCCATGAACTCTATGGTAAAACCAGCTTCTCACCAATTCGAAACCGGTCCCTTCGGGACTTTGATCTGCTCCACCGTTGCCTTATCCGTAATTGATGAATACTGTTGTGGTGGACGGTATCGCTCCTGTAATTCTCCCGACTCATCGCAAAACTTAGCCCGCCATAGGAGATACTCCGCGAGAATGGTATCAAATTCCTCCAAACTAGAGAAACGCACCACCCTATCTTTAAAATACTTCGACGGCCCAAACCGCTTAGCATACCATGGAGCAACCTTGCGAAACTGTACGCAACCACGGTCCTCGCCATAAAACTCGATCATCCGTTGCAAATGTATCCGCATCAACTCTACGCGCTGTTCGAAAGTCGCCTCTGGCAGTATCTCGCCAGTCCGAAGCAAGTGCTCGGTCTGTTTGAAAATCCACGGATTGTAGAACGCTCCCCTCCCCATACTGACCCCATCGCAGCCAGAACTTTCCAGCATCACTCGGGCCGATTCCGGAGTAGTCACGTCGCCGTTTCCAATAACAGGAACACGGGATACCGCTTCTTTAACTTTTCGAATTCCATCTAAGTTAACATTCCCAGAGAACCCTTGGGCTCGTGTCCGACCGTGTACAAAGATCGCGGATACACCGACGTCTTCCAACGCTACTGCTAGATCTGGAGCCGTTATATTGTCATCATCCCAGCCAAGACGCATTTTAGCCGTCACTGGAATGTCGAGGGCGTCCACCATCCCTTTCACCAGTCGCTGCGTCGCCTGTGAGTCCTTCATCATAGAGGACCCGCTCCCTGTTTTGGTAACTTTTTTCACTGGACAGCCCATGTTGATGTCTACCGACTGAGCTCCACGTTCTTGCACGATAAGAGCCGCATCACGCATTTCTTCGGGCACTCCTCCGAAAAGCTGCACCGACATTGGCTTCTCTCGCGGGTCTGTCGCTATCATCTTATACGCTACTGGTCGCTTTTCCAGAAGGGAGCGGGCATTCACTAAATCGGTGGTGACTAGACCCAGCCCTCCTACGGACTTAACCGTCAGGCGAAACGGAAGATTCGTATATCCCGCCAACGGCGAGAGAAACAAATTGGATTCAAGCTCTAAGTTTCCAAGTTTCATTATCAAACGAACTGCCGCCTCAGATGGACGACGAGGAACACGAAAGGAATTATTTCCGCATGAAAAGCCTTTTCAGTGGTATTTAGAACGGTCAACCTCAATTCGCGTGACCAGCGATCGTACCATGCCACATATTCAGATCAGAAATCTTCGCTCTTACACTGCGGCGTAAAGTAATCGCAAGCCCCACAATCCTATGAAAATCCATACCCTGTGGTAACGATTTCATACTGCACTTGACTCAACCCAAAAACGCGGGAGAAACCCACTCCTGCGATCTGCTAACGTTTTAAGATAGCAGATGAGGCAAGCCGAAATCTAATTGGGCAAGATATGCCCGAACTAGATTTTAACGTCCAACTTGGCTAGAGCCGTCTCGAGGCTCGGGTCCATTGGATGGCCATTGTAAAGGACCGTGCCGTCAGGAGCGACTAGGACCATGCGGGGAATCGAATTGATCATGAGCAACTGGCTTAGTGGTCGGTCCTCCGGCTCTAACAGCCATGGCATCATGTCCATCTTGTGCTCTGCCCATATCCTCTTCGCTTTGCCTACAGGATCGTCCGCATCAGTGTTCATTCCCGCTACCACGATCCCCTGACCCGGGAGCGATTCGCCTTTCGTGCGAAGCTCCGGCATCAGTTGTATGCAGGGCCCGCACCAGCTCGCCCAAAAGTCAATGAGCATGGCCTTGTTTCCTGATAGCCACTGCGACAAAGGCTTTTCCTCACCATCTGCGCTCGCGATGACTAAGTCCATGGGGATTCGCAGATTTGCCATAGCGGCTTCCTTAACTTCCTTTTGCCGCACTTCCGTCATCAACTGGATCAGACCAAAAGCCTGCGTGTAATCCGGCGCATTAATAAATGACTTGGCTGCCTGCTTTTCAAATTCGGGCATGTCCGTAGCTTCATAGGCCTGAATGGCACGGACCGAAGCTACCAACCCTATCAGCTGACGCTCGGAGTGGAACGAATTGGCCATCCCATACTCCAGTTCTCCGGAAACCGCCTCCAACTCGTCCAAATGCTTGTATAATTCGGGCATATTGCCCGAGGAAAGATAGTGGATGGTCTGGGCCTCGACGAGAAACGCCTTCTCGACTTCTTCCTCTACAGCCCGTGCGTACGCCTCTTCCCACGATACCGCAGGATCGCGTGCTGCTTCGTACAAATTGTCCTTAGCAGAATGTGCGTGATTTCCATGGTCCCGTGCCCAGATGGGTGCCAACAAAATTAAAGCCCCTGCAACAAGGCAACTACGTAGAATAAACGCCATAATCCAGATACGACCCGCACCGCCCCTTACATGCAAGCCGATTCGCAACGGGATTCCTCGCCAATTATTGAGGACGCAAACAGAACCTCAGCAAATTCCTGCATCGTAAGGTAAGGCTTACTTTCCCTCGTTAGCTAAGTTTTACTTTACCTAATTGCGACGGCTTGGGCCCTCGGCCGCACGAGCAGTCGAAAGGATGAGCAGCCCTGCCTCTAAGATCCAACTGTGCCAAAAAATCAGCCCAATTTACAGTAGTCCCTCCGGCACCAGCATCTTGAGGTAAAAGACCAACGTCCGCCCGATTGTTTTCCTCTCTGTCAAAATCGAGTTTATCACGCCGTAGCCTTGCGTTAAAGGGCATCCATGGACAAAAAATCCCAATCAAATCCTGTTCGCAATCAATTCATCCTTCCTTATCAAGATTCGATTCGACACATTCAGACAATGGAGGCCTCGCTGAACATCGAACGTGCTCGTGACAAACTGAAACGATATTTCGGTCATAACACGTTTCGCCCATTCCAAGAAGAAATCATATCGGAATTCCTCGTCGGACGAGATGTTTTCGCCCTCCTTCCTACCGGCGGCGGAAAATCGCTCTGCTACCAGCTCCCCGCCATTCTCGAGGAAGGTCTCACAGTAGTCATATCTCCCCTAATCGCCTTAATGAAAGATCAGGTCGATGGGCTCAACGCGAACGGTATTCCTGCCACGTTTTTGAATTCTTCATTGAGTAAAACGGAAGCACGAAAACGCTACAGGAAGCTGTTTGCCGGCGAGTACACCATTTTGTACGTCGCCCCAGAAAGGCTTATGCTTTCCGGTTTGATCGACGATCTCAAGCGCTGGAAGGTTTCCCGTTTTGCCGTGGATGAGGCACATTGTATCAGCGAGTGGGGACACGACTTCCGCCCGGAGTATCGACAGCTGTCTAAATTACGGCACCTTTTCCCCAATCTCCCTTTCATGGCGTTGACAGCTAGCGCCACCGAACGGGTACGAACGGACATCTTGACCCAACTTCGGCTCAAAGAGCCACGCACCTTTGTTGCTAGCTTCAATCGACCCAACCTTAACTACCAGATTGAGACCAAAAAGGCAATTTTCCAGCAGATTCTGAAGTTCGTGAGCAGCAAGCCCTACGAAAGTGGCATCATCTACTGCTATTCGCGCAAGGCGACTGAAAGCCTTGCCGACCGACTCAACCAGAACGGCATCGAAGCCCTACCCTATCACGCAGGTATGACGTCCCTTAAACGCGCTGAAAACCAGGAGGCCTTCATACGAGATGAGATAAAGGTAATTTGCGCTACCATCGCGTTCGGTATGGGCGTCGATAAGCCGAACGTGCGCTACGTTATCCATCAGGACCTTCCAAAGAATATTGAAGGCTATTATCAAGAAACTGGACGGGCAGGGCGCGACGGTCTACCTTCGGACTGTATTCTATACTTTAGTCCGGGGGATGTAGCCAAGCAGCTCCAGTTCATCGCCGACAAGAATAACCACAAAGAACGAGATGTCGCCATGCAGCAACTACGTCAGATGGTTCACTACTCAGAATCCTCGGAATGCCGTCGCAAGTTGTTGTTGGGCTATTTTTCGGAGGACTGGACACAGGGGAATTGTGGTAACTGCGACAATTGCCGCAACCCACGGCAAACGTTTGACGGCACCCTTCCCGCTCAGAAATTTATGTCCTGCATTTTTCGCGTTAATCAGGCCAGCGGCTTTAGCGTCGGCATCAACCACATCGTTGATGTTCTCCTTGGCAGCAAAAACGAAAAAGTTCTCAAATGGAGACACGACCGCCTTTCAACCTACGATATCGGACAGGATTACACACGCATGGAATGGCAAGCGTTCGGTCGTCAACTCATTCGCAACGGATACATCGAGCAGAACCCGGAAAACCATAGTGTGCTTGAATTGGCCAGAAAAGGGAAAGCAGCTCTGCGGGACCGGACTCCAATACAGCTCACCCAGCCCAGTGTCGCGAAGGCGGCTTCCCAACGGCGCCGGCCCGCCCCAACAGGAGCCATCGAATGCAACGACGAACTGTTCGCCATCCTTCGCACCCTCCGCAAAGAGCTCGCCGCAGAGCAGAAGGTCCCTCCCTATATCGTTTTTTCCGATGTCACTCTCCGCGAAATGGCCCGCGACTTCCCAATCGAAAAAGGCCAGCTTGCCGACATCAGCGGCGTTGGAATAACCAAGCTAGAAAAATACGGAGATGCTTTCATCGAAGCCATAAAGGAATATTTGAATACTCATCCCAAAACGGGTATCTGTGAACTCGAACCCTCGTTTCGCTAATGAGCCACTCTATCAAATCGCTTTCCCAATCCTTCTGCCTGGTAGGGCGTTCAGGTCAGGCATGCCAACCTAGTTTGGACCTCTTATCCGGCTCGCTGAGCCCGCACGCTTTTACCATGATGGACTATAATAAACCTACGATGAGGGTGTCAAATAACACTACACCGTATTTGTAGATCCGACCCAACCAACTCCTGAACCCAACGAACATCAAAACTTACCAAAAAAGCCTATTCCTGTTTCGACGCGACCTGCGGGTCGATGACAATACGGGTCTCAACCAAGCCCTTGCTCGATCCAAAGAGGTCGTACCAGCCTTTGTCCTTGATCCCCGACAAACCGAACCGCACGACTACCGTAGCGAATCGGGACTCTGGTTTCTACATTACTCTCTAGAGGAGCTCGATCAGGACCTGCGAAATCAGAACTCAGCCCTCTCTCTCTTCAATGGCAAGCCACACGAACTCGTCGAACAATGGGTCCAGAAACTCGGAATCGAAGCCATCTGGGTCAATCGCGACTACACCCCGTTTAGCATTCAGCGGGACCGAGCCCTCCTGTTGGCCTGCATAGAGCAGGGCATCGACCTTCACACGTGCAGCGACCTACTTCTCAACGAACCCGAGGAGTCTCTCAAGGCGGACGGGGCGCCCTACACCGTTTTTACTCCCTACTTCAATCGAGCCCGCACGATCAAAGTGGATTCCCCCAGCACGTTGACCGCCGGAAAAGGTAGGCTCGACTCTCCAGCAAAACCCCTAAAAACTGGAAAACTCCTTGAAAGACTAATCCGCGATATCCCAGCATACCCCACTGTTAAAGGGGGTCGCATAGAGGCCAAGAACACTCTCCGTCGACTGTCTAAGCTTTCTGACTACGAGAATGATCGCGACATCCCCGCCCTTGAAGCGACCAGTCACTTGTCCGCCCATCTAAAATTTGGAACCTGCTCCGTCCGCGAGGCATACTGGGCAATTCGACGCAAACTGGATCCGGAAAATCCTCTGATTCGCCAACTTTATTGGAGAGATTTCCTTACTCAGATCGCCTTCCACTTTCCACATGTTTTCGGAAATTCCTTCAAGGAAAAGTACAATAAGGTCGCCTGGAAACAGGATACCCAGGCATTCGAACTTTGGAGAGAAGGCAGAACCGGCTTTCCCATGGTCGACGCCGGAATGCGCCAGCTCAACCAAACGGGATTTATGCACAACCGCGCCCGCATGGTCGTAGCGTCCTTTCTAACCAAGGACGTTCACATCGATTGGAGATGGGGCGAACGCTACTTCGCCCAACGTCTAGTCGACTACGACCCTTGCGTCAACAACGGCAACTGGCAATGGGCGGCGTCAACCGGTTGTGATGCCCAACCTTATTTCCGAATATTCAATCCTTGGCGACAACAAGAAAGATTCGATCCAGATTGCAAATTTATCAAAAAGTGGATTCCCGAACTAAGTTCGCTATCACCCCGCCAAATCCATCGCTGGGGAGGTGAGCTCGGAGTCCACTACCCGGCCCCAATCCTAGACCACAAAAGAGCTGCCCTTAAAGCCAAGATGCTTTTCGATGGATTATAGCCCTAGTCGCAGCCAGTCCCCGAGCTGCCTAGACCAATCCGAAACCCTGATGCTGCGACTCCTAAATCGACCGCTGCCAAAATCACACAAAAAGACCCCACGCCTTTCCCAATGAAACTATTTGTATTCATAACCCTATTACTATCTCTGCCAACACTCAGTCTGTTCGCCCGACCTAATATTATTTTCCTCTTTGCCGACGATCAACGCCCTGACACAATCGGAGCCCACGGCAACGAGCATATACAAACGCCTCATTTAGATCGACTCGCTACCAGTGGGCTTAGTTTCACTCGAAACTATTGTGCCGGCAGTTATAGTGGCGCAGTCTGCGTCGCCAGTCGCAGCATGCTCATGACCGGACGCCACTGGCACCGTATCAAAGACACCCGGAATTGGGAAGGTCTAACCACCTTCCCGGAACACCTCGCCCAAGCTGGCTACACTACCCACGCCGTTGGTAAATGGCACAACGGCCGAACTACCCTAGCCCGATCTTTTCAAACCGGAACCAATCTCTTTATTGGCGGCATGTCCGACCATACGAAAGTCCCGCTGCAAAAACTTAATCGGGATGGAACACTAACCGCGAAAAAAGTAGGTACTCGATTCTCCAGTACTCATTTCGCTGATGCCGCCATTGACTTCATCCAAGAGCAAAATTCCGACGCACCGTACCTGCTCTACGTTGCCTTCACTGCCCCACACGATCCCCGTAATCCACCGCCATCCTTTCGGCGGCTTTACTATGAGAACCGGCCTCCTCTTCCAGAGAACTTCCTACCCGACCATCCGTTTGACAATGGCCATCTTTATGGGAAAAAACGGGACGAAAGCCTCGCTGCCCACCCGCGCACAAAGTCGGTCGTCAGTGATCAGCTCTGCGAATATTACGGGCTCATCACTCACCTCGATACCCAAGTCGGTCGCATCCTTGACGCCGTCGAGAACTCTCCCGCTGGAGAAAACACAATCGTCATCTACACCGCCGATCACGGCCTCAGTGTAGGCTCCCATGGATTGCTCGGAAAGCAAAACGTCTATGAGCACAGCATGGGGGCTCCCCTTATCCTATCCGGTCCAGGAATCCCCCAAAACCAGTCGACCGACGCCATGACCTACATTCTCGACCTTAATCGGACTATCTTAGAGCTATGTGGCATACCCGCACCCAAGGGAATCGACGGAGCCGATCTGACTCCTTTGTTCAAAAACCCGGCGGCTTCCGTGCGGGAGTCCCTATTTCTTCCATTCCAAGACATCATGCGTGCCGTTCGAAACGAGCGATACAAGCTGCATATATATCCAAAAATTAATCACACACTACTCTTCGACCTCCACACGGATCCGGGCGAAATGAACAATCTCGCCGACGACCCCGCCTATTCCAATCAACGTGCGGAACTGTTCGCCCTCATGAAGAGCTGGCAATCACGCGTGGGTGACCCGTCGCCACTCCAAGTTGACAACCCCGTCCCCATGGAAGTCGACTTCAGTAAAATCGAGCGATCACTCGATGTCTGGCAACCAGACTGGATACGGGAAAAGTACTTCGACGGCCGGTCCCGCACCGACCATGGTTCGAAATAAGCACACTCCCCCAATCAAACACGAGGCTCGTCCCTGTTGTTCCACGTAGTTTGATCAAGCTGTCTCAACAGCTAGACCCGATGGCTCGCCTGTTGGTATCCACTAGATCCTCAATCGGGACCTCTTAAGTGTCACGTATGTGCATAGCGCCTTTGCCGCAATTGAGCTTAGGATTGTTCGCGACAACCTGAGCAATAATCGCTTCCGAGCAAACTTAGATTGATATGAGATGCTTTTGATTGTCCAGACAGGCCCAATAATTCCCTAGCTCGAAAGTTGGCGTTTTGTAACGCACAGTCCGTTGTCCCCAAGGGACCGCTCGCTCAAGGCGCTCTTTTATGTCGATCAGTGGTCTCTTCTAATTATAACAGCGAATCTAAATATTTTTGGGGCCCCATCTCCACCTCAAAGACTCTATGCCGGTCCTTACCACAATCAAGCCCGAACCACGACGGATAGTTTCCAGCTAAACGCTGATCAATAAAACTCGCTTTGACGAGTAGTATCTCTAGCTTGCGAGAAATTCTATGCTACGATTTCATCGATTACGCTTCCTATTATTACTACTAGCGATTCCTCTCGTGGCCGTTTCCTTCGGGCAGGAAGCTGCAGAAAGCGATACCGGAGAAACTCCAAGTTCCGAATCAATGGCGGCCTACATTCTCAAGGATTTGAACGAGCGAGAGCAGAGCGCCTATAAACGCTATGAGAAAGCGTTGGCCACCGAGGACGTGCATTCGATCGAAACCGAACTTCAGTCAATCGTCGACGGATACGAAGCCCTAATCAGTGCTGCACCCGAATATGTAGCAGCCTTTATCTCCTACGGGATGATGCTACATCGAATCGGTGAACGCATCCCCAGCAACGCTATACTCATTCGAGCTGACCAGATTGACCCGTATCACGCAATCGTTAAAAACCAGTTGGGAAACTACCAGGCGGAAGAGGGCAACTACCCGGAGGCAATGGGGTTTTACCAAATGGCCATCGACCTTCGCCCCGACGAGCCTCTCTACCACTACCAATTGGGAAACCTCCTCTTTAGCTACAAGAATTTCTTTATCGATGATAAGCTCTTCCTTCCAGGGGGGATCGACCTAGAAATCCAGAATCGATTTCGGAAAGCAGCCGTGCTCGCACCCGCCCATCTGCCCTACCGTCTCCGCTACGCCCAAAGTTTTTTCGATGTCGCAAGGCCCAATTGGGAAGCCGCTCTCGAGGAGTGGCAGCAACTTGTCGATTTTGTGGAGTCACCCGAGGAAAAGCAAATGATGCAACTCTACATGGCTAAGACCCGGTTTGAAATGGGACACCATACCGCGGCCCACAAAATCATCAAAGGAATCGATGAGCCCTCGCTCGAGCATTCCAAGGGTATTCTTCTAAAACAGATCAACGCCAAACATCCTAGGTAAGCTTATCCCTATTGGAACAGACGAAGACGGCTCACAAAAATTCAACCACGGGACGAGTATCCCTAGGGCAGGACCTATCTCGCCGATCGAATACTCTTTTTCAAAAGCTACTAAGATTGCCCAAGAAATTGATGCAGGTGACCACTCCTCTTTGTCTAGCGGCAATATATTGTTGCTTCAGGTCAATAGGGTCGCCGCGAGGCCACGAGGGAGCCAGCGGTAGGCAGTGTGGGAATTTCGCCATAATACTTCTCGGCGAAATCACAACTTTTTGAAGCAAAATATTCAGACACCAATCCGCACAAGTTTGCAAAGGGGGCGATGAGATCACTTTCCGCCCAATTACTTCCAAAAACCAGCCGTTCCGGACCAAACTCGTCGAGTGAGAGGTCGAAGCCTCAAACCTTCTTAATTCCGAAGTTGCGTTCTCGGCAAAATAAAATCGGATAGCAGAATGCTACTCCTGCACGAACTGCTCGATTCCCAAGACTCGAAAATATACAAGCTACAGACACATGCCTCCGGACCCGAAGGCACCCTTCCATTAAAAGGCGATCAACTGAGAGGCATGGCCAGCGGCGACTTTTTCGGAATGACGCAAAACGCGGGCATGGGTTGGGACCCGAAACAGCTCCTTGGAAAGCAGTTTCTTATACTCAGTACGCAAGGCGGACTGCGAGCCCCTGATGGCTCGCCTATTGCACTGGGTTATCACACCGGACATTGGGAAATTGGGATGCTCGTCGAGGAAGCTTCGAAAGCATTCTCGAAGGAAGGAGCAATTCCGTTCGCCGCCTACTGTAGCGACCCTTGTGACGGCCGGACCAATGGAACAGTCGGAATGCTTGACAGCCTCCCCTACCGAAACGACGCCGCCACTGTATTTCGAAGGCAGATACGATCGCTTCCGACCCGTCGAGGGGTTGTCGGTATCGCAACCTGCGACAAGGGTCTCCCGGCAATGCTTATGGCATTGGCGGGGACGCCAACATTGCCGACGATTCTGGTGCCGGGAGGAGTCACGCTTTTGGCCGAGGAGGGAGAAGACGCTGGAAAAGTGCAAACGCTTCCGACTCGATTCGCCCACCAAGAGGTTGATCTCGAATATGCAGCAGAAATGGGATGCAAAGCCTGCGGCACTCCGGGAGGTGGGTGCCAATTCATGGGTACGGCGGCAACTAGCCAAGTCATCGCCGAAGCACTCGGCCTCACCTTGCCCCACGCGGCGCTCGCTCCCAGCGGCACCCCAATCTGGAAGGACCTGGCCCGCCGTTCCGCCAAGCAATTGATCGAGCTCGAAGCAAAGCAGAAAACCACAGCCGACATCCTGACAGACGATTCAATCTACAACGCCATGGTTGTGCATGCTGCTGTTGGGGGATCCACTAATCTTGTCCTTCACATTCCGGCTATTGCTCATGCCGCCGGGTTACGACAGCCAACCGTCGAAGACTGGGCCCGCATCAACCGTTCCGTTCCCCGAATCGTCGATTCATTGCCAAACGGGCCCAAGCACTTCGCAACTGTTCAGGTTTTTCTTGCGGGAGGTGTACCTGAAATTATGTTACACTTGCGCAAAATGGGGCTGCTAAAACTCGACGCCTTGACCGTGACCGGAGCTACTCTGGGTGAAAATCTTGAGTGGTGGGAATCCACAGAGCGACGCACCGTTTTGAAGGATAAACTGCGAACGCTCGACGGAATCGATCCGGACGAAGTAATCATGTCCCCTAGTAAGGCCAAGCAACGCGGATTGACGAGTACCGTGACTTTTATGCAGGGCAATTTAGCCCCAGAGGGTGCCTTAGTAAAAAGTACGGCCATTTCTCCCGATAGAATCGATAGCGACGGATTCTATCGACATGAAGGCCCTGCCCGAGTCATGACCAGCGAAGCAGAAGCGATTGAAGCGATCAAGTCGGGAAAGGTTCAGCCAGGCGACACCATTATCCTTATAGGGATCGGGCCCGGCTGTGGTATGCCGGAAACCTATCAGATCACCTCCGCCCTTAAGCACATGAAAGGGGGCGAGAGTATCGCTTTGATTACTGACGGCCGATTCTCCGGCGTCTCCACCGGAGCCTGTGTCGGCCATGTCAGTCCTGAAGCCTGGGCCGGCGGACCCATTGGACGTGTTCTGGATGGCGATGTCATTCGAATCGAAATCGACACCAATCACTTGCAGGGATCCGCAGATATTGTCTCGATCGATGCGCGGGAACTAGCGGAGCGCTCCATTAATCTTACCTTAAGACCCGATCCTCGAGTCCCTGCCGACACTCGACTATGGGCCGCCCTTCAGAATGCTAGCGGCGGCTCTTGGTCCGGATGCGTCTACGACGCCGACCGAATTTCCGACTTGCTGAAGAAGGGACTCGAAGCAGAGGGCCGATAGCAAAGCAGCGGTTCCGATCTCTTTCAAATCGATCGAGTTGCGTCTCCACAAGAATCAAGCCCCTAACTAGATCCACTCTAGTAACGGGCATTTCTCCGACCAAGGACTCTTTGGGGTTCCTTAGTACTCAGATGTTTTGATAATTTGCATGATGGAAATGGGGGCTATCGCTACTTTTTCGATCCGCTAGAGGCAGAGTTAGACAACTTATCGGAGGGCTGAGCAGAAAAGTAGTAAGAGCACAAGAAACCTACCATCCGAAGGGAATATTGCTCAAAACGATGACCTTTCATTCTGGACTGTCGAAGGTATACGTTTGTGCATCGAAATCTGGTTTCTTTCTAGATATGATCAAAGACCCACTAGCGTCGACGATCTTTCGAAAGTAGATTGGTCGGATTCGGACATCGGAAACTGAGAACTCGTTTTCTCCACGCCTAAACACAGTCCCGACCTGATCATTGGAGCAATGATGGATAAGTTGCTGATTGGTTACGCCAAAATCCATGTAACAAGCAGCTGCCCATACGATTATTACCTAACCTAGACAGTACCAGAAATCGTGCAAAACAAGAGAGAAGTTTTCCAAGGTAGGTCACCTACTCGAGCTATACTAGCGGATCCTCAGTCGTGCGTTCCTCGGTCCAAAAAGCGTAAGGTTCAGGCGTTTCTAAGATCCTCGTTTTAGCTGAGCGTCCTTACCTAACCCGATTGCCCAACATCCCCTGCTAGTCGAATGGACTTGCACTCTATGCCCGACTCTTCACTCAATGCCAATAGGCTTTGCAAAAATTTCGCGAACATATGGACGAACCACTCTCGGACGACTACTCTATCTGGGGATACCGGCTCTTTCTTGACCGGGAACCTGAATCGGAACAAACGATAAAAAAGCGCACCGGTGTATTCAAAAGTAGCAAGCTCCTTCGCCAGCACTTCCTTTCATCCGAGGAGTTCATCGCGAATAATCCAGAGTGGGACCTGTTTTTTTATTTAGGGCTTTCGCCAAAAATGAATGTCTCCATTGAACTAGACAGTGAGCAGCAAAAAGAATTAATTCAACACGTCCAAGAGACTTGGGAAGAGCTCGGAGAATCTGAACCCCATTGGTCAGTTCTTTCGCAGGCCTCCTTCCGAAGCGACATGATCGAGGACAGCCAAAAAGATTTCAAGAAGACCGCTGAAATCGATATGATGATTCTTGACTCAACGCTTGAGCGAAACGATATCGATATCAGAAGCTTCAGATCTTGTCGGGAATTTGGTTGCGGAGTGGGAAGAGTCACCCGTTTACTTGCAGATCGGTTCGAGGAGGTTGAGGGCGTTGACATCTCTCGTAATCATCTCAAGATAGCAAGGAAATCGATTGCCGAAGACGGCCTGACTCACGTGGATTTTCGACACGTTAATAATCCGGCGGAACTCACTGAGCTTCCCCAAACCGACTTTATATTTTCGGTGATGGTCTTGCAGCATAACCCGCCTCCCATTATAGCAATTGTCCTGGAAAATTTGTTAAAATCACTCGCTCCTAACGGTGTCGCATTAATTCAAATACCGACCTACAAGCGAACCTACTCTTTTGAAATCGATTCCTATATTAAATCCCCTTTATTTAAAGAGGAGGAGCTGGAAATGCACTATTTACCACAGAGTGAGGTCTTTGAAATTATAGATAGATCCAACTGCCGGCCAATCGAAGTCATCGAAGACAACTATATCGGCAGGAGAGGTAACGAACTTTCCAATACTTTCCTAATACGAAAGAAAGGCATTTCGTCAAAGAAATGAAGGATACGGCTCAAGTCTCTTTTGGGGATAATATCTCAGCTCCTTATAACAAATACCCACCTGAAAACCGGCGAGAGGCATTAAAAGCGGTAAATATTTTCAAATTTTGGATACGAAATGAGAGTTTACAATTGTCACCTGAGACCCCTCTACAAGCATTAGGTGTCTCAAATATAAAATGATTAACTCCTCGAGCCAATTTCACGTTTTGCCATCACTGTATCCACGGACCAAGAACTAATTCCTCTTCCAAAAGCGAAGTCCCATTCGCCAAAAACTCCAAAAAGTGCCGATCTATCGTTCTGGCCCCTAAGCTAGGCCCAACTTTCTTGATAACTTCGGTCTCGTTAACAACATGGAATAATCGATGTGAATCAGCCCAGCACTACGAATGGAAATCATCTAATTCTTCGGCGTGCCGACCATCATCAAGCTGTGGCTTCACCTAAAACACGCTCGTCTCGCCTTTTCCTCGCTAAATTTTGTATTTTTAGATATGAAACAGAAATGTAAACCAAGAGTTTCAGCGGACGTCACTGCACTCGGCTCGTCGATTTTAAACACCGAAGACGAAACCCCCCGGCTCTATCCAAATCGTAACCTGCCTGCACTCCCATACCGTTGTGTCGATTGTCTCTGTAAATAAGATCTGGCCATCCTTGTAGAAACGCAAAGAACGCTCGTTAAGGGAGAGTGCTAGTAGGAAATCGTAGTAACCTGAGCCTTTGGCTACTCATTGCTCAGGGCGATCGAATTAGGAGCCCCACATCAATGCCACTCATGTCCAACGCCTTTCTCCAAAGCAGACCAGGCGCCCTGAAACTCTGCCAAGAACGGTTCTTCCAAACTTGGTAAACGCCCACGTTTTAACTTTCCATCGCAGTCTTTTAGAAACCGGAAGCTTGAAATAAGGATGGAAAGACGAGCGTATCGGATCCGGGCAAACAACTGTAAAGCCGACACCATACGAGTCGGAAACAACCCCGCAAGCTGACTTCACTTCGGTAGACCACAACAGACGAAATGAGGTTGATCCGACTTTTCGATATGCAACCTCACATTGGATGGTGACCAGTTAATGATTGGTTCGGTTTACGCCGAATCGCTGCACGACGACCTCTGATCGCCCCTCTCCGCTCGCGGGCTCTCTCCGTCGAAACTTTCTCGGAGAGCAGAGGTACGAAAATCCCCAGCCCTGCCGCGGCGCACCATCCGTAGCCCATAGAGCGAAGCATGGCGTCCCGTAAAGGATTCGAACCTCTGTTTCATGGATGAAATCCATGCGTCCTAAGCCTGACTAGACGAACGGGACCTTTATAAAGGACCCAAAACCCTAAATTTTATCGAAGGGCCTGCAAGAATTAATCGACCCAACCATCGGGGCTTTAGTCCCCATAACATCGTACACAAAAAGACCGCATAGCTACAAGCTGCGGTCTCTTGGTTTAACTGGTACCCCGTAGGGGATTCGAACCCCTGTCGCATGGATGAAAACCATGTGTCCTAGGCCTGGCTAGACGAACGGGGCGTCAGCTAAAAGCCGGAGAAACTAGAAATACGCTTCTCCCATGCAAGGCTTTTTTTCCAAATTTTAGGTCAAATTGAGAAAGAAAAATCTCCCGTAAAATCCTATTTGTGTCCACCGAACTTGCCATGACCCACTAAATTCGCTTTACCTAATCATAGGCAACACTTTGCCAAATCGATCTAGCATAAACGAGATGGGGATTTTCAACATATTCCAAAACGACGCTTCACTTACTAGACGGGCTCCCAAATACGCCATTCTGGCATCTGGAATACTTGTCGTTCTCACCATAATCGGCTGGATAGCATTTAGTCAGGTAAAGGATAACCAATATTCGGAAACGCTCCAAATCGCGACCGCCGCCCTCAATCAAGCCGCCGCCAACCAAGATATCGAACAGGCGGAAAAAGTTCTTCTAGAGCGAAATGAGCTGGTAAACAATGCTCCTTCTCGCCATGCGATCAAAGAGGCTGCGAGATCCCTGCAGCGCTGGATCACCGACCAGAAAAGCCTCCAAAAGGAATACACGGATATCGCAGATCGCCTAGACTCCATTCGAGGCTCTGAAAATGCAGATCCCAATGCTCCTGAAATCGATGCACTTCTTAGCAAGGCGATGACGACGCTTGCCGCAATAGACGTCGAATTGAAAAATGGTTCCGAAGCACGAATCACCCGATTCGAAAGTTGGCGCAAAGACCAGATTTCCGAACAACTGAACGATCGAAAACAAGTATTGCTCGGCTACGTCCGTGAAGCCCAGAACAACCTCGAACAAGCAGCGGCGGCCTCAAACGACACTGAATTCGAAACAAGCTCCAGAGCCATCGTTGAGTCGATCGTAAGTGCACGACGACATATCTCCCATTTCCCTGAGTCGGATCAGAACTCGCTTCAGCATCGTAGTATCAGGCGGATTGAAGAATCGCTTAAAAGCATACAGGGGAGGCGAGATTCCATGCTGGCTGCCCAAAAATCAATCAAAGGAGCCAACGATCTGGCAGGCTATCTAAAATCGCTGGAAGCCATATACAATTTTGAGACCCTCTCTCCAGAAGGCAAACGTAACATTGGTCGGATATTGAAGTTGGAGAATCAATACAAGTCCTTGATGCAGAATTTGATCATGCCGGGCAACCCCAAAGGGTGGGAAGCATTGAACGCTGCCAGTAATTTTGTGGCAGAAAAACAGATACTCGATGAGGCTGAAACAGCGTTTGTAGAGCGATTGATCAACAATCCCTTATTCCCTACGATTTACGAATCGAAGGTTAAATACTACGAAGGAGCTCCTGTTACAAAAAACGAGTACTCCGTATTCCTAGCGGATCCCATTCAAAAAGGGGATAAGGCCGAATTAAAAACAGGAATCAATTTTAGTTTTAAAGTACGAGGATTCGATGAGAACGGGGACGCCGCAGAGGAAGCTTTGGAGATGAATTTTCTTAGCTATCCTGACGGTACATTCTGGGGTTTCTTCTACGAACCCTCCGAAATGTCGAAAGAGTCGATCTACTACCAGGAATCTCTCCGCGTATCCTTTATGAAGATACTTGCGGGCGCTCCTCGTTTTTTTCCGCTCGAACTGATCGACGAGCTAACCTCCAAGAGAACCTTATCTCCGGCCTTTCGTGCCTACTGGCAGCAGCAGCTTATTGAATTTATAGGAATGAATCCCTGGAAGTGGGGTATGTCGCTTTCCCCTGAATTACAGATTCAAATTGCGTCTTTCGAAAACCTTGATCCTGATGGAATCGACCAACAGCAATGGCTATCGACCGTAGAGCAAATATCTCCTTCTGTGCTGCTCACAGAACACTTTCGGATCGCGAGCAAGACGAAAGTGGCAGATGAGGCTAAGGCATTTGTCGAATTCTATTCTTACGCAAAAGCGGGGGAAATGAAACTTATAGGGCAGGCCAATGAATCCGGAGAAATCGAATACGAACATCCCCGACTCGATGACGAGAAAGTCTGGATCGTCAATGGCCTAACCGGTAGAATCGAACGCTTTGAAGCAGAGACAAAAATCGCACCCTACGCTCCCGTGATAGCGTACCGCTTTGAGAACCGACCCGCGTCTCGAGTAATCCAAAAGACAGAGATGCGTACCGGTATCGATTTGAGCTCAAACCGATACTCACAAAAACTCCCTCCTCTATTCAAATAAGGGACTCTGGAACTTCTAGCTACCGCCAATCTTCTCCTCAATTCCTCATGGATTGACTGCGGGCAGTACTTTTCAAAGTAAAAAGAGAATCGTTTTTCAGGTGCGATCCTCGCCCAAATTCAAATTTCACGGCACAAGGTCAATCAGGCGAGACCCGATCCAACTTGTAAAGGCCCAACAGTAGCCCTTTCCATGCTTGACAGCCCCCCCTTGCTATTTCCATTTTCACCTTCTTTTTCCAATTTTTAGTCATGAGACCAACCTACAGACCACACCGCTTGAAAAGAGTTCGCAAGATAGGCTTCCGTGCTAGAATGGGAACCAGAGGCGGCCGCACCCTCATCAATGCACGTAGACGCAAGGGTCGCAAGCGGCTCGTGAACGTGTAGAAAGCCTATGGCAATACGAGTCGGAGCCCTCAACCATGACTCCGAAACTTACCCTTAAGTCAGGCCAGCGACTAAAACGAAACAACGACTTCGTCCGCACGAGGAAACACGGTCGGACCTACCGTTGCCCGTATTTCGCACTTTTTTCAACCGTACATAGAGAAGGTAGTGGGGATCGCCTCTCGGCCCGTATTGGAATCTCCGCCTCAAAGCGAGTAGGCAACGCCGTCGCCCGAAACCGACTCAAGAGAAGCCTCCGCGAGCTCTTCCGACTCCGGCAACATGAAATCCGCCGGGAAGCAGATATCGTGATCAGTATTCGATTCCAAGCAAACCGCGCCACTCTCAGCGAATTGGAGCGTCGGTTCGAGGAAGCGATCCAGTACAATGGCCTAGTTCACCTTGGGCATTCCAGCTCTCCATGAAATCGACCCGTCACTGCACACTTATTCTGCTTGCCTGAACATTTTCACCCTCTTTTATGACCGACCTTCGCTCTTGCGATCGAACTCGATAAAAATTTCCATATGGATAAGAAAAACACCGCTATTGGACTTCTGCTCCTCGCTAGCGCATTCGCCCTGATGTTCTTTCAGGCTCCGCCGCCTTCTCAACCGAATGAGACGTCACCCGCTCCTCCTGCCCAATCGCCGGGCCAAAACACACCATTTGATCGGTCTGAACCGATTCCCTTCATTGCGCCACAGGCAAACCTAAATGTTTCCGGCCCTGCAGAACTGGAGAGCATTGAAGCGAACCTGAACCAGAGAGTTGTCACCCGTGACAACGCCCTTATGGAGGCGAGGTTCACTAACTATGGGGGAGCGATACAGGAAATCGTCCTCAAGGATTTCGAAAGGTCTCGAGACGATGATTCCCCTTACATCATGAACGAACGTCGCTCCGGTCCAGCCCTTGAACTAACAGGGCTCCAAGGACTCGATAAAAGCGAACCCTTCCAACTCTTAGAAGCCAGCGATCCGAACACCGTTGAGTTTCGGAAAGTCATAAATGACAACTACCAAATCACTCGGCGCTACACGATTAGTCAGAACGTTGAAAACGAGAAGGCCTATCTCGTCCGCCATGAACTTGAGTTTCGCAACCTCACGGCTAACCCGCTTTTCATCGGGGAATTCAACCTGAATTCCGGAACCGTCGCTCCCTCAGGCCCCCAGGACGCACAACTTCTAACGTTTGGCTACTTTGATGGTAAAGACACTGAATTTCTTGCTCAGGGGAAATTCACTGGCAGCAACATTCCTTTCTTCAAATCTGCCCCGCGAGACTCCATTAGCGAAAATCGTGCTGTTGATTGGGTGTCCTTGAAAAACCAGTTTTTTATCACCATACTAAAGCCAGACCAGCCCGGGATTGGGTACTTCGCTCAACCCGTCCAGTTCCCTCAATCTGACGACGATTCTAGGCCTCAGTTTGGCATGACAGGTTCCATGAAAGTTGGCAGTTTCACTTTAGCTCCCCAAGATACGCAAACGTTTGGGTTTGACTATTACATTGGACCGAAGGAGTTCGATCGCGTCTCAAGGGTGGGGGAGTACACAGAGGAGGGAATGCAGTTCGGCTTCTTTGGAGCAATTTCAAAACTGCTACTAACCATGATGAATGGGTTCTACAGTTTCACCCATAATTACGGAGTGGCGATCATTCTACTTACCCTCGCAATCAAGATAGTGTTTCTTCCCATCAACCTCGTTTCTTCACGCTCCATGAAGCGAATGGGAAAGCTCGGTGAGCCGATGAAGACCATCAACGAAAAGTTCGCTGACAACCCCACGAAAAAGCAGCAGCTGATGATGGAGATGTACAAGCTGAACAAGGTAAATCCTGTTGCAGGCTGTCTGCCAATGATCATCCAGATTCCAATCTTTTTCGGCCTTTTCTATATGCTGAGAAGTGCCGCTGAGCTTCGTTTGGCCGATTTTGTCTGGATTCGCGATCTTTCCATGGAGGAAGGCATCTTTACTCTACCCTTCTCTATACCCTTCATGGGAGACCAGTTCAATATTCTGCCTTTCATCTATCTCGTTTCACTGGTCGTTCAAATGGGCATGATGCCAACTCCCTCAGTGGACAACGCCCAAGTTAAGATGATGAAGTTTATGCCTTACATATTCTTCCCGATCATCTATACCTTTGCTTCTGGTCTCGTTCTGTACTGGACTGTCAACAACGTCTTCACCATCGGCCAGCAATGGATGATTAATCGGAAGAAGGACGACTTCGAACTCGTACTACCCGCAGCCTTGAAAAAGGCAATGGAAGCTCCCAAAAAGAAAAAGAAAAAACGTTAGGATCCCGTTTCTAGCGGTCTGACAAAACCAACCCCCATAGTTCTTTATTTAGAAATGTCCGGACACAGTAAATGGTCTACCATTAAACGGAAAAAAGGTGCCGCTGACGCTAAGCGAGGCCAAATATTCAGTCGCCTCTCCAAGGAAATCACGCTCGCGGCGAAAAATGGTGGAGGCGACCCGGATATGAATCCAAAGCTTCGCACCGTGCTTCTCAAGGCAAGGGCTGAGAACATGCCGGTCGAAAACACCGATAGAGCAATTAAGAAAGGAACCGGGGAACTTCCGGGGGTCGTTTACGAGGAGTTTGTCTACGAAGGGTATGCCCCGCATGGGGTGGCTGTCATAATCGAGGTTACAACGGACAACAAGAACCGGGCCGCATCGGATGTCCGCTCCACCTTCTCCAAGAACGGCGGGAATCTCGCGGGCACTGGAGCGGTCGCGTTCATGTTTCAAAGAACCGGCCAATTTATTATTTCCAAAGACAAGGCTGACGAGGAGACGCTGATGGATATCGTCCTAGAAGCAGGGGCCGAAGACCTTAAAGTAGAGGAAGAATACTTCGAAGTGCTCGCCCCTCTGACAGAGTTTGACAATGTAAGCCAAGCTCTATCTCAAGCTGGAATCGAACCAGACAACGCGGAACTGGCCTATCTTCCAGAAAATTTAACCCCTATCTCCGGCGCTGAGGACGCGAAGCAAGTCCTGCGCATCATTGATGCCCTAGACGATCTAGACGACGTGCAGAACGTTTTCCACAATGCGGACATCCCAGAGGCGTTAATGCCGGATGTCGAGTAGCCCTTTTTACAAAAGAGCGTTATAGAAGAGAAGCCTGCTTGCAGGCCAAATTCATTTGTGCAATCTCTATTTTACGATGAATCCCGCAGAGGAAGATATTGCAAACAGCTATGATGGGGAAATCGGCCTCGTTTCTCCTAAGGATTTTCGCTGCGACACCTCCTTCGAATTTGAAAGTGGCCAGTCGATCCCCGAGTTCACACTCCGCTACGAAACCTACGGACAACTCAACTCAGACCGGAACAATGTCGTTCTCGTCGCCCATGCCCTGACAGGGGATCACCACTGTGCCGGTATTCACTCTCTCAAGGACCGAAAGCCCGGCTGGTGGAACAGTCTGATCGGACCTGGCAAGCCGATCGACACCAACCGATTTTTTGTGCTCTGTGCCAACTGCATTGGAGGATGCCAAGGCTCGACAGGACCCAAGTCAATCGACCCTCGTACGGGACAGCCCTACAATCTAACGTTTCCATTCGTGACGATTCGGGATATGATCCGTTCACAGAAAATCCTCCTCGATAGTTTGGGTATATCGGAACTCTACGCCGTTATTGGAGGATCGATGGGAGGCATGCAGGTGCTTCAATGGGCGATTGAATACCCCTTTTTTGTAAGGCGTATCATCCCAATGGCTACAACTTGGAGGCAAAACGCACAAGCAATTGCTTTTGACGAGGTGGGGAGACAGGCCATTATGCAGGATCCCGAGTGGCAGCAGGGGAAATACGACCCTGATAAAGGGCCCAACGTCGGTCTTGCTATCGCTCGGATGATGGCCCACATCACATACCTTTCCGATCGCAGTATGGACCGGAAATTTGGCCGGAAACGACAAGAGGGCCAGGGGAATCGCTATTCTTTCAATATCGAATTCGAGGTTGAAAACTATCTGAAATACCAAGCTCAAAGCTTCATCAATCGCTTCGACGCGAACGCGTATTTGTATTTTACTCGCGCTCTGGGATATTTCGATCTCGAAAACGCCTATGGCACTTTAGACAATGCATTTAAATTGCTGAAATGCAAAGCACTCTCAGTCGGCTTTACTACTGATTGGCTGTTTCCGCCGAAACAAAATCGGGAGATCGTGTTAGCTATGCTGAGACAAGGAATCGAGGCGTCCTACACAGAGTTGGATCTAGATCTCGGGCATGACTCTTTTCTCATCGAGTCCAAAGAGCTTTTCAATCTTGTGCGTAACTTTCTTTCCACGTAATTCATCTCGCCAATCCTTAGCTTTCGCTCAAATCGTATATGGCATAGCCGCTTAGCCAATTCGGGATTATGGTAGATTCACGCTTCCAGTCTCCTCTGAGATAAACTTTGCGAGCAATGTGAAAATTTTGATGGCGGCAATAAGATTCAAACTGCCTAACCGAAAGAGGATTACCCCGTCTCGATTCAGCCCAATCCGTTGGGTAAACCTCGTTCTCCAATCGCCGACCGTTCACAAGCATGCTCAGCCTGTTTTTCCAGTAGGCAAAATTCACAAATCCAATGGTAAGATTTTTAGAGACGCGCAGTGCCTCCTTGATAACTTTGGATGGGCTATCCAGCTCCTGCAAGGTACGCGAGCAGATCACCCGGTCAAAATGATTGTCAGGAAACGAGCCCATGAAATCCATCATGTCACCCAAATAGGCGGATATCCCTCGTTTGACGCAGTCGTGGATCTTTTCCGGACTCAAATCAACCCCCACCCCCTCAGTCTGCCTGCTCTGTTTAAGATACTCGAGAAGCACACCACGACCACAACCGAGATCCAATACGCGCGAACCGGGCTCCACCCAGTCGCGCATGATCTGCATATCAACGGAACGCTTATCCTTACACTTGGCCATTACCTTGATCTGTCCTAAGCGGCCACATGGGTTGTTCAAGACAGAAAGCTTTCATCGAAAATTAGCCGGGTTTACTCAACCTTTGATTCTGTATGGGCCAATCGAATTACAATTCCCGCTTTCTCTTCCCGTACATACCCCACCCTACCTTAGTCGAAGACTTTGTAGAAGCTATGAAAGAACAGTCATTTTCCTGCACTCGCCACAATAGGAAATTCTGGCCAAAGCATTACGTTCACTCCTCCAGCTATTGCCGTTTCAAACTCTCCGCTCCAGATGCTCTGGCAGGCGGAATGACGAGGAGTAAACCTACCCCAATAATAGCGATCGATTCCTTGGCCATATCCTCCGGTATTATTTTAGCTCCAAAACGGCCTGTTCCCACTTTAATTTTGCCGCATCTAACATTTCCTTGCCAATCGCCTCAACAACAGAGGCGACGACGGCATTGCCAAATTGCTTATAGGCTTGCCCGGTGCGTGGATCAATTTTAAAGCTTTCGGGGAAACCCATCATCCGGCGGCACTCAACGGGGTGCAATTTGCGTACTACACCATCAACTAGGAAAGCACCAGTTTTGGCTGCGGCTCCGCCACCATGGGCAGAAAGAGTGATACCCTGACCTTCGGGCGAATAGATCCGCTCACCCTGCCCCCCTTTATTAATGACTCCAATTTGGATCGGTTTTTCAGATCTTGCCCCCAAGTCCTTTCCAAAGTTGGTATCCGTAATCGTAATGTCGTTTCGAACGATTACCGTACTTTCAACTTTTGATTTTGGGAGTAATATGTCCCGTACTGACACCTTCTTTCCTGCTGGCTGCGGAAATCTAAACTCGCCACTTACAACATCTTCCCTGATGCCCACGATGTACAAACGCTTGCGTGCCTGGGGAACCCCGTAATCGGACGCGTTTAAAATAGCGTACTTGGCCCTATACCCTTCGCCTCCCAGCATCGATAGCGTCCTTTTCAACGTATCTCCGTTTCTGTGTCGCGCATAGTTGGCTACGTTTTCAAGAAACACAGCCCTTGGTCTTTTCTCAGAGACTAGCCGCATCACTTCAAAAAACAACGTTCCCCGGGCATCTTCGAATCCCAGCTGCTTTCCACTAACAGAAAAAGGCTGGCAGGGGAAACCTCCACATAGCACCTCATGATCCGGGACATCTGAAGCATCAATTTGAGTTATATCACCCACCGGTTTTTCTCCGAAATTCCGTTCATAGGTTGCCGCTGCGTGCTTGTCGATTTCCGAGCTAAAAACGCATCGTCCGCCCAATCGCTCCAACCCAATGCGAAATCCACCAATGCCAGCAAATAAATCGATAAAGGTGAACATTAAGATAAAATCAAACGATTCGGGTCAATACGTTGGGGGTGACCTCACGCACGTCTCGCAGTATCGTTGCCCGATTAAATACCCCATCTCGAAAGGAGGTTTTCAATTCTTCAGACTGAAAATCGAAACCGATTAGAGCCCGGCCTACTCTTTCCCCTGTGTAGCTATAATTGAAATACACAATACTCGCATCCTGACAATTGTTGAGAAGGAAGTCGTGCAACGCGCCCGCTCTTTCCGGAAACTCAATTTTAATGAAGCACGGGTAATCGATCAAAGACGCGTCGTAGGGGATGATCCGAAATTCAACGTCCTCATCTCCTGTGGCCTCTTCGAATGTTATCCCCAGCTGTTCGAGTCGTTTCTCCAATACGGAAAATTCCTGAGGCATGGCGTCTATTCCTATTACCGGCGTGGCCTCGGTCAGATTTGAAAGTCCATGCTGAAATTCGATAATATTCACAGATTCTAGGAAGGTCTCCAGCAGATAAAGCAAAGCCCCCGCCTTTTCAGGAATCCTAAATCGGTAGTACCTTCGATGGAATGAACCAATACCCGCATGCCGAACGATGTACGGCAGTTGACCGAAATCCATATTCGATCCACAGATGATTGAAAGGGCTTGTTTACCATGTACCGAATCCTTCTCCTTGAGCCATCCTGCAAGCCCCATCGCTCCCGCTGGTTCTGGAATCAGTCGCTGGCTTTCCCACAAGAGTTCAATAGCAGCACAAACTTCGGCATTCGTCACCGTGATGAAACGGTCAATAAACTGACAGCAATAGTAACTGGTGAGACTGCCCGCTTGTTTCACTGCTGTTCCATCGCAAAACACATCCACATAGTCGAGCTCAACAGGTCCACCCTGAGCAACCGCCGCTGCCATGGACGCCTGGTCCTCGCCCTCGACGCCAACGATTTCTATGGATGGATAGTACCGTTTTAGCCAGCAAGCAACTCCTGCCGCCATTCCACCGCCACCAATTTGCAAATACGCTATATCAAAGTCACCCTCGCCCGCCATCACCACTTCATCAGCCAACGTTCCTTGGCCCGCGATCACCGCTAAGTCGTCATAAGGGTGTATAAATGTCATCTTTTCTTTTTCCGAGTAATTGTGGGCCGCTTGGCATGCATCGTCGTAGGAATCTCCCTTCAGTCGGACATTCACTTGATCACCTCCCAACCTTCTAACCGCCTCTTGCTTCATTAAAGGTGTAGAGCGGGGCATAAAAATCTTGGCACTCGTCTTCAACGCTTTGGCAGCCAACGCCACACCCTGAGCATGATTGCCAGCTGAGGCACAAACTACCCCCTCGGCTTTCTCTTTGCCACTTAAAAGGCTCATCCGATTATAAGCTCCTCTCCACTTGTAAGCATGTATTGGCGACAAATCCTCACGTTTGATAAAAATGCGGTCGCTGTCGTTTAAACGATGCAGAGGAGTAGGTTTGGCAATTTCGTAGACCCTTTGGCGAGCTTCAAGGATTGCCTGAAACAAGTCCTCGACAGATGGATACGCTGCATTGCTATTCCCAAATCCGCTCATCTCAGTCGTGCTATTTTTGAACGTGGTGGAGGAAACCCCAAATCATAAGCACTGCGAAAGTGCCAATCCATGCAGACACGTAAGCGAACGGTCCTACCTCCGGGGTGAGAACAGCAATCAATACGGCAAGCATTGTCGCTACAACGAGCGGGAAAATGATAACCTTGTCCAGTGGTGGGGGCGTACGCATAGTCGAAGATCCAAACAGCTTTCGGTAGCTTTGCGACCCTTTTTCTTAAGCCTGTCAATTAATGATTGGCATTTGGTCAAAGCAGCAGGAGCCGCTTCCAATACGTTCTAGTCTTCGCTGAACAATCGTTCAATTTCACGGCGGTCTCGCTTGGTAGGACGCCCAGTCCCGCGATCCCGGTGCAAGACCTTCTGCGCCGAAGTTTGCCGCAAAAGCATATAATGGTCGGGAGGTGTCAAATCCTCCATGAATGCCGCAACGAGCTTCGCCCCAACCCGCTTCTCTATGAGACCCAAAACTTTTAAATACTTGGTTATGGGACCTGATTGAATTTCAATAACCTCGCCCACCTTGAGTCCGTAGGAAGGCTTTACCTTCTCATCTCGCACGCGGATCTTGCCTCCTTTGCACGCGTCAGAAGCCAAGGCTCGCGTCTTAAATTGCCGAACCGCCCAAAGCCAGCGGTCTATTCGTGCTTTAGCTACTGGCTCGCCACTCATTCTGGACCCAATCCTTCCCAATTGATCTCCCCAAGCTTAACCATGGGACGATACTTCCGCTTCGTCTCGAAATTTTCAATGAACAAGTAGGGCCATTCGCTCCCACCCGCTATAAATCCTGCAGAAACTAGATTTTGGCTCTTCTCTCAGCTACAAGTTACGACCCCCCGCTTTTCGGGAGAGCCTTTTCTGGATCCCAGTCGGGATCCACTAGAACTGCCTGATAGGCCATTGGC